>OLSF01002250.1_pt1 | contig 15515 bp, 10 predicted proteins | sample 1672301 | NCBI WGS metagenome assembly OLSF01 (sample SAMEA3136669, study PRJEB25190) | human gut metagenome | biome: human gut; feature: human-associated habitat; material: faeces | place: Austria | collected 2013
CTTAAAATCCTGCGGGACTTATACTCCCATACGGGTTCGATTCCCGTTGCCGGCATATTAATAAAGAGCTATACATAACTATGGTTATGTATGGCTCTTTTTTCTTGCCATATAGAAGTGCAAGTCGTACAATTAAGGAAGATTATTATGATGGGAGATAATCAATGATTAATAATAGAAAACGTATTATTATAATATCTGCTCTTGGCGCGGCAGCAGTTGCTGCGGCTGCCATTTGCATTATGATGACAAGCAGAATAAGAGGCGGTAATCCTACGGGCGAGGCTTTATCACAGAATATTAATCCGATAGAGGCTGCTTCACAGACAGAAGAACCTACTGTATATGTAGATAATACGGTCGACATAATTGACGTTAATTCGAAGACAAGACCATTTGCAGTATCTGTTAACAATACACCAGTAGCTGTACAGGTGCAGACTGGACTTAATAAGGCATATATTGTATATGAGCTTCCAACAGAGAGTTATACATGCAGACTTCTTGCCTTGTTCAAGGTAGAGGATTCAGATGTTACAGATGAAGCACCACAGGAGATTATTGGGTCAGGCAATGTAAGTCAGACAGATACGGTTATTGGAACAATAAGAAGTGCAAGACATAATTTCCTTGATTTCTGTTTTGAATCAGATGCGATATTTGTACATTTTGGCGGAAGCACTTACGCTGAGAGTGATGAGGCAAAGACTGGTATTAATTGGATTAACGGCTTCTATAACAGTGCATATTATTGGAGACATAATCCGGAAGGGCTTGCAACAGAGCATACAGCATATACATCGCTTTACAGGTTAAAGAGTGCAGTACAGGAAAAAGGTTTCAATGCTGAGGCTGAGAATGCATCGGACACAGTACTGCTTAATTATGATGTATCAGATGTTGACCTTTCAAAAAGAGAAGATTCAGTCAGTGCATCATCTGTGTATGTGCCTTACAGCAGTTATCAGTACACAACATTTACATATGATGCTGCGTCAGGTAATTATTTAAGGTTTGCGAGTGGCGAGCCAAGTCTTGACCACGAAACAGGTGAACAGTTTAATACTAAGAATATTATCGTGCAGAAGATTACACACAGCATGATGGATGATAATTACTGCTGGAATCTTCATACAGTCGGCAGGGGGGAAGGTTATTACATAACTAACGGTTATGCTGTTCCAATCCAGTGGAGTAAGTCAGACCGTTATTCCAAGACAGTGTATACATATGCAGATGGAACAGAGATTAATGTAAGTGATGGAAGAACTTATATTGAGGTGTCTGATGTAACTATGACTGTTGAAGTGGAATAGTACAACAGATGGAAGCATATACTTCTATTATTCAACAATAATGGAGGTGTGCATTGTGAACAAGACAATCAAAAAACTTAATATAACAATGATAATAGGGATTCTGGCAGTATGGGTGTCAGGGTCCTTATTTCATTTTGTGTATGACTGGACAGGAAAGAATACATTTGCCGGGCTGTTTTTTCCAACTAATGAATCAACATGGGAACATATGAAGCTGGCGTTTCTGCCTATGAATCTGTATGGAATCTATACATGGTATGCATTAAAGGACAGATACGAAGCAAGCGGCTTTGCGGTTTTACTCGGTGCAAATGTGGCAACATGGGCAATTCCGTTTCTGTACTACACATATATGGGAGTTCTTGGATTTTCAAAAATGTGGCTTGATATTGCAACATTTTTTGTGGCAGTGCTAACTGGTTTCGCTGTGGAGTATCATGTGTTAAGACGTGCCGGGCATGAGAGCTTTGTACTTGGAACATGGATTATGGCAATTGTTGATTTTATGATGGCAGCAGCATTTGTTTCATGCTCGTATGGTGCGCCTGAACTTGGCATATTTGCAAAACCTTAAAAATAACAGTTGACAATAACTAAATATAATAGTATGCTGTAACTGTACTAATTAATATAGCACAGTTATTACGCAAGCTTGTAACCAGTTAAAATAAACACAGAAAGGAATGGAACATGTTCACTATAGATGTCATGTCGCGAGTGCCAGTCTATGAACAGCTCATTAAGCAGGTGGAAGACCAGGTGCTTAAAGGGATTATGAAGGAAGGCGATAAGATGCCATCGGTACGGTCGTTATCGATGGAGCTGTCTACTAATCCGAATACAATCCAGAAAGCATACATGGAGCTGGACAGAAGAGGAATCCTGGTGAGTGTACCGGGAAAGGGCTCTTTTATATCGGCAGAAGCGTTAAAGACTGTCGGGAATCAGTCTAAGGAAAAGCTTTCAGATCTTAAGGAGATTGTAAGAAAGCTTGCATACGCAGGGGTGAGTAAGAGTGAGATAACAGATATGATTGAGGAGGTTTATAAGAAAATATGATAGAGGTAAAAGGTGTTACTAAATCATTTGATGACTTTACAGCACTTGACAATGTTACCTGTAATATAGCGGAGGGCTGTATATATGGTATGGTTGGTTCTAACGGTGCAGGAAAGTCTACGCTGCTAAGAGTCCTGTCAGGAATATATAAGGCAGATAAGGGAGAAGCAATAATCGATGGAATTAATGTATATGAGAATACATACATGAAGAATAAGCTGGTGTTCGTTGCAGATGAATTATTCTTTCTTGCAGGTGCGAACATGAAGAGCATGGCTAAGTTCTATAGTTCAATATATGATAATTTTGATATGGACAGATTCACAGAGCTTACGAAAACATTTGGACTTGATCCGTCTAAGAGTATATCAAACTTTTCAAAAGGAATGAAGAGACAGGCAGCTATAATACTTGCACTTTCAACCAGAGCCAAGTATATGTTCTTTGATGAAACATTTGACGGACTTGATCCTGTTATGCGTAATCTTGTCAAGAAGTTAATATGTGGTGATGTTGCAGATAATAACGCTACTGTTATAGTTACATCACATTCATTAAGAGAATTGGAAGACTTATGCGATCATTTGTCACTTCTTCATAAAGGCGGGCTGGTGCTTGACAGCGATGTATTTGAACTAAAGACGAGTCAGTTCAAGGTACAGGTAGCTTTTAAGGATGATTTTGATGAGAGTAAGTTTGAGGGCATTAGAATTACAAGATACCGTCAGGAGGGTTCAGTTGCCAACATGATAGTAAGTGGCGACAGGGAACAGACCATGGACATTATAAATGCCATGAATCCGGTAGTATTTGATGTCCTCCCGCTTACGCTTGAAGAAGTATTTACTTATGAGATGGAAGCACTCGGTTATACATTTGATGTGAAGGGGGATAAGACGCATGAATAATAAGAAAGTATTCAGCTTTCATATGTTTTTACAGACATTGAAGCAGACAAGACTTGCGGGCTTTATAATGATGGCGGTAATTACACTTATATCAGTTGTACCGATTATTTCATCATTAAGCTATATTAAAGAATATAAACAGGTTAATAATGTAGGTGGAATTTCAGGGAATTATTTTCTGGTATTAGTATTCATAATTGTTGTACCTGTTATATCATTGATGGTATGGAGTTTTCTTAATAAGAGAAGCGGCAGTGATTTTTATCATTCAATTCCATATACAAGATTGTGCATATATCTTAGCAAGACGGCAGCAATACTTACATGGATTGCCGGAATACTTGTTGTGTCATATGTATCACAGGCAGTTTTATTCATGGCTAACAGGCAGTATTTTAATGTGGATTATGCAACAATGTTCCGGATGTATCTTTCGATATTTATATGCAGCCTTTTATGCATGGCAATTATAAATGTATCAATATCCATTACAGGAAACATATTAAGCAATATATGTGTTACAGGACTTATAATGTTTCTTCCAAGATTTATTATGTTAATGGTTACAGAACTGACTGTGTTTCATGGAGAAGCTTACATGATAAGCAACAGTGGTGTGGGGTTACTGGATTCTTCCAGCAATATGATTGTTGGCTGGGTATTTTCTGTATTTGATATATACAATGGTTCATCAGGAATTGCAGATATGGTTCTCAGCCTTACAAGTAACTTATATACACTTGTGCTTGCACTTATATATATAGCACTTGGCGCACTTCTCTTTGTAAAGAGAAAAAGTGAAACAGCGGGAAAAGCAGCTAATGGAAAGGTTCTGCCAATGATTATCAGAACACTTATCGGCTTTTCAATTGCGTTTATAGGTGTAATGATAGCATATACAAGTATAGATAGTGATGAGACAATAGCAGTTGTTGTGATGTTTATTGTAAGTGCATTGGTTGTGTTTGTTTATGAATGTATAGTAAGTAAGAAGATGAATGTTATAAAGCAGTGTATTCCATCAATTCTTCTTGGATATGTTCTTGCAGTGGTAATTGGAACAGGAGCTAATTCATTTGGCAAATATGAGGCATCGTACGAACCGGATGCTTCAAAACTTGCATATGTATCAATTCAGTCAATGGATATGTACTATGCTTCAGATAACGGATATTTCAGTTCTATATCATCGAAGGTTCAGTTTACAGATGAAGAGATTCTTAAATATGTATCGGAGAAATTTGGGGCATATAAAGATAAATGTATATCAAATGGTGTTCATAATTATATTTATAACGGCAGAGGTTCAGTGACTAATTATAAGGTTGGTTTCAGACAGAATGGTGTTACACATTACAGAAGGATTCAGCTTACAGACAGTGATGCCAATAAACTTGCAAGTCTGTTAAAGAAGGATGAGAATTTTGTTAAGGCTTATATGGAACTTCCGGATAGTGACAAGATTTCTGTTAATTATATAACAGGTAATATGGAGGATTCTGACTGTAAGGATATATATGAAACAATTAAAAGTGAAATTAAACAGATTGGTTTTGAGAAATGGTATCAGATAGTTACTTCAGATGCTGATACTTTCTTGATGTCAGTACGGTTTTCAAAAAATGGCGTTACTTATGATATGGTTCTTCCAATCAGTAAGAATATGCCACAATCTTATAATAAGTATATTAGTATACGGAATGAATATGCCATTAAGAATAATGAAAAAGAGCTTGGAACAATGAGCGACATTTTAAAGCAGTATTTAAATGACAGTTCCAGAACATGGGATAAATATACTAGTGAATATGAAACTCTTTCAGCAGTTCTTGTATATAATGATACCAGAACATATATTAATCTGGATTCATATGTAAGAAAAGATGAAGAAAGAGCACAAAAAGTATTAAATGGACTTATAGAGTCCCTTGACAAGAAGAATTTTAATAAAAATATAAATGCAGATAATCCTTGTATTGTATTGAATTATGAAAAATATAATCCTGATAATGGTGAAACTGTCCTGGCAGATGCTATTATACAGTTAGATGGTTATACAAGGACAGAAGATTATATATCTGATATTGATTATTATTAATTACTTCTTATGTTGAATTAATGTAATATAATAAGTATAATTAATGGGGTGGTGCGTCGGCATCATCCCATTATTTAAGATAGAAAAGGAACAGGATTATGTATGATTATTTAATAGTTGGAGCAGGACTTTTCGGTTCAGTGTTTGCACATGAGGCAGCAAGAGCAGGAAAGAAGGTTCTTGTAATAGATAAGAGAAATAATATTGCCGGTAATGTATATACAGAGAAGATGGAAGGTATTAATGTGCATGTATATGGTGCACACATTTTTCATACCAATAATAAGAAGGTGTGGGAGTATCTTTCACAGTTTACTACATTTAACAGATTCACTAATTCACCTGTTGCGAATTATAAGGGCGAGTTGTATTCGCTGCCATTCAATATGTATACCTTCAATAAGATGTGGGGCGTTGTGACACCACAGGAGGCTGCAGAAAGAATTGAGCAGCAGAGAAAGGAAGCAGGAATCACAGAGCCTGAAAACCTTGAGGAGCAGGCTATAAGTCTTGTCGGAACCGATATATACGAGAAGCTTATTAAGGGATATACACAGAAGCAGTGGGGCAGACCATGTAATGAGCTTCCATCATTCATTATCAAGAGACTTCCTGTAAGACTTACATTTGATAATAATTATTTTAACGCGCTTTATCAGGGAATCCCTGAGGGCGGATATACTAAGATGGTTGCCAATATGCTTAATGACAGCGAGCTTTCCGGAAGCATTGAGGTAAGACTTGGTGTTGATTATCTTGCATCTGCTGATGCTAAGGAAGAATTAGACAGTCAGGCTGAAAAGGTTGTATATACAGGTGCGATAGACGCATACTTTGATTATAAGCTTGGTAATCTTGAATACCGTTCAGTAAGGTTTGAAACAGAGACTCTGGATACTCCTAATTTTCAGGGTAATGCAGCAGTTAATTATACTGATGCCGAAACTCCATGGACAAGAATTATTGAACACAAATGGTTTGAGTTCGGTAAGGATGAGAATGGCGACGACCTTCCTAAGACTGTTATCAGCCGTGAATACAGCTCTGAGTGGAAGCCGGGTGATGAGCCATATTATCCTGTAAATGATGAGAAGAACGGCGCTTTATATGCACAGTATAAGGAGCTTGCTGATGCTGAAAGAAAAGTTATATTCGGCGGACGTCTTGGTGAGTACAAATATTATGACATGGATGCTGTTGTGGCAGCAGCACTTGACTGTGCCGCAAATAATATATAATTACAGGTGGTGGGGTGACCCATAATAAAGTCACCCCTGAAAATTGTCACTTGCCTTGCGGTCACATAACTGACTGTATATATCAGGACCAAGTCCTGTCTGTAATTCTGTATATGCTTTTCTTAACTGTTCGTCAGTCATATGCTCACGCCTTCTTTCGATTGCATTAATACTGTCGACAATTACTTTGTCCTGATTATCGTGAGTTTCCCAATTATACATAGTTTGCCCTTTTACGATAGATTTATTGTTGTTGTCTGTTGGAAGATTTTCTGAGTTATTCATAAATTCACCTCATTATAATATATAAGATAGTTTTTATATAAGATATTATCTGCATTAATTTCCTGTCTATACTTGAAAAACATGGCATAGCATTGTAATATTAAAAGGTGTGTAAACATCAGAGGGAGAGTATAAATGTTAAATCTAAATGGTATGCTGTCTATTGTTATGCCGGCTTACAATGAGGAAAAACTTATATATCACAGTATCATGGAAACATTGAGAATTGTTGAAAAGTTTGTTCCTGAATTGGAGATTATTGCGGTTAATGATGGCAGTAAGGATAATACCAAAGCTGAGATAGAAAGAGCTATCAAGCAGGATAGCCGTGTGCGTATGGTAAGTTCTGAAAAGAACAGAGGCAAGGGTAATGCAATAATTGCCGGAGTGTCGCAGGTTGAAGGAAAGTATGTCGCATTTGTTGATGCAGACCTTGAACTTAATCCATCACAGTTAGAAGGTTATCTTAAGAAAATGCTTGATGATAATAAAGATGTTGTTATAGGCTGTAAGTTCCTTAAGGATTCCAAGCTTGATTATCCGTTTAAGAGGAAAGTGATAAGCATGGGCTATTATATAATGCTTCTAGTCTTGTTCCATCTTAATGTTAAGGATACGCAGACCGGGCTCAAGGTATTCAGGGTTGAGGCAATCAAACCGGTTGCACATCTTATAAGAACATCAGGGTTTGCTTATGATATAGAACTTTTAGTGGCGATTCACAGAAGGGGTTTTTCGATAGCACAGATGCCTGTGGAGGTTGTATATGTCAGGGATTCCGGTGTAAAGCGTATAGGAATGAAAGATATATGGCAGGCATTCTGCGATACATGGGCAATATTCGGGAGAGTTTACTTCAAACATTATTATGACTAATCAGGAGATGCATGTAGGATGAAAGAATTATTAAATACCATAGCAGGAAAATTATCAGGAATATGTAAGTCTGTATTTGTGGCACATGCAAAGGCATGTATTATTGCAGGCTCAGTCGTGGTTGCAGGAAGTGCAGCAACTGTAACAACAGTAGAGTATGTTAATCATCATAGCAGCAAAATGCAGGTACAGGCACAGGAGACAGAAGTAGAGACTGAGACAGACAGTAATCTTGATAAGCTGAGTGAGATTCTTACCGAAACACAAACAGAATCAGAGACAGAGATAGAGACTGCAACACAGGAAGAGATAGCAGAACTTGTTAAAGAGGCTGTTGCAGATGAGAATACAAGCAGTAAAGAATTATATGAGATAATTGATAAGGCAGCAGAGAACAGCAGTGCACCGATTCCGGTTAAAGATGTTGAGGACCTTGAGATAGTAGAAGATAATTCGTCAGAACCATCAAGAGAGGAGACTGAGGTTGAGGAGCCTGAACCAGATCAGCCAAGCTCGAATGATGTATATGAAATCAGCCAGTTGACATATGGTGTAGATGTTTCAAGATGGCAGGGAGATATAGACTGGTCAGCAGTTGCTGCTGATGGCATCACATTTGCAATGATAAAATGCGGTGGCGGAGATGATGGTTTATATGAAGACAGGAAATTTGAGCAGAATATACAAGGAGCACTTGCTAACGGTATACAGGTTGGTGTGTATTTCTATTCAGGTGCTTCTAATGCAAGAGAAGCATACGATGAAGCAAGTTACTGTATAAGTCTTATAAGGGATTACCAGATAACATATCCGGTTGCATTTGACTGGGAACTGGATGGTGATTATGATTCAGTAACAGAAGCCTGTGAGACGTTTTGTAATGTTATATCCAGCTATGGATATCAGCCTATGGTTTATTCTAACAGAAACAGATGGTATAACAATTTTGATGGGGAAAAGATTGCAAGTAAGTATAAAGTTTGGATGGCGGCATATTTTGGTAAGTTTTATTATGATTCAGTAAGATGGACTTATGGAGATGATCTTCCAAATTTCAGATATCATTATGATATGTGGCAGTATAGTTCAAGATGTTATGTTGATGGTATCAGTGGACAGGTAGATGTAGATATAGCATTTTTCGGCTATGCTAACTACCATGTTGATACTAAGGACGCTGTGCTTACGGTTACTAACAAGGAGATTAAGCGCACATACGGCGATGGAATCGGAAGACTGACAGAGGAACTTAATCTGCTTGACGGAGTTAAGGGAATTAATACTATCGGATATGATATGGATATCGAATATTCAATATATGATGAATCAGGCAATGAATACAGCGAGGAGGAAGCAATATCAACGGCCGGGAAATACACAGTAGAGTACCGTTTTAAAGACCCTAAGTCTGGCTGGATAAAGAACACAGCAAAGCTTGAGATTGAGGTTATAACAGAGGAATTTACAGGAAATGATATTGTTGTAAAGAATAACACTATGTCAAAGGATTATAATTTCAGGACAGGAGTCAGTTGTAAGAATAATCTTGGACAGGAAGCTGAATTAACCGGAGTTGTAATAAAGAAGGTTAATATAGAAACAGAGGAAGAAGATGTACTGACAGAGCAGCAGGCAATAGAAGAAAAGTACGACTTTGATAAGTACACCTATGTAGCAGAGTATGCTTTTAATGTGCCAGGAGAAGGAGAAGTTATTAAGAAAGCAGCTATTGTCAGAGGTGCAGAGGAATAACAGGAAGCAGATATGTGTGATTCAGATAAAGAAGTAGAAGACATAAAAACAGAAGAAAATGTGGAGAATGACGAAGCATCTACAGAGACAGAAGACTGTGAGAAGAAGGACTTGCCAGAAGAACCGCAGTATGAGATTCTTGATGTTGAGGAACTTCAGAGAAATTTCAGGGAAAAGGTTATCGATTTCTTCAAGGTTAAGAGTCATATTGTTGTGACATCAGTATCTGCAGCAGTTATTATAGCAGGAGTGATAACAGGGATTGTAGTAGGTATAAGCGTAAATAAAGCCTCTAAACATCAGCCGGCGATTGTAGAAGCAGCAGAGACCCAGACTGAAATGCAGACTCATACACAGCCTGAAAGTACTGAGCCGGAAGAAGAGGAATCTACAGAAGAAACATTTGAAGTGATTGATAATATCATGGAAAAGGTTGTTACTGACAGTGCTGTGACTCAGAAGGAAGATCCTTTGAAAAACAGAAATAATGCAACAGCTGGTGAAGTTATAAAGCCTGTGTTATATGTTGATAATGCAGTTTCAGGAAGTGTAAGTGTTTCATCAGTAAAGAAGTCAGGAACAGATGTTATATACAGCTTAAAAGGTAGAAAAATACAGGATTTCACGGCATCCCAGCTTGATAAATGCAGCAAGGGCAGTATTCTTGTTGAAGAAAACGGAACACAGAAGCAATATACAGGATATGTATATGAAACTGGAACTGTCAGTGTTACAGGTGGCTCTGAAAATGTTGTAACCAAATTTCTTATAAAAGATGACAATACAGAAACTTCTACAAAGCAGGAAGAAAGTACTTCTGCAAAGGCATCTGATAATTCACAAAAAGAAAGTGTCTCTAATATAGAAGAAAGTTCAAAATCTGAGACAGAAACTTCAACTGAAATAAAAACAGTTTCGTATATAGTTATGGAGGTTGAGGCACAGATTGAATATATATATGCTGATGGATGGCAGAATATAAAAGGAAAAAATTATTATTTTGAAAATTCCAACGCTGTAACAGGCTGGAAGAATATAGATGGAGTGCAATATTATTTCAATGCTGACGGTTCACAGGGGTCATCGCTTGTTATTGATGTTTCTACTTATAATGGAGATATTGACTGGAACAGTGTTAAAGCTTCTGGTATTAACTATGCTATGATAAGAGTTGGATATAGAGGATACGAAACGGCAAGACTTGTACTTGATAAAAGATTTCATAGCAATATGAGCCAGGCAACAGCTGCAGGAATTAAAGTTGGAGCTTATATTGTAACCCAGGCAGTGGATACTACCGAAGCGGTTGAAGAAGCAAGCTTTATTGTATCAGCCTGCAGTGAATATAATATTTCACTTCCCTTGGCAATTGATGTTGAGAGTGCAGGTAATGGAAGCGGACGAGGAGATAAGATATCATCATCACAAAGAACAGCCGTTATAAATGCATTTGCACAGACAGTAAGAAGCTGCGGTTACTCAGCAATACTGTATGCTAACAAGGACTGGATGAATAACCGTATATATGCAGGGAATGTAGGTTGTAGTGTATGGCTTGCACAGTATAACAGCAAATGTACATATACAGGACCATTTACAATGTGGCAGTTTACTGAGAAAGCACGTGTGAATGGTATATCAGGTAATGTTGACATGAGTGCATGGAAGCATTAAATGATGTGACTATATAAAACAACTGAAAAATCGTGACATTTCTTTAACAGAGTGGTATAATCAATCGGAATGTATATTCACGAGGAGATAAAATATGAGTAAGAATCAAGAACAGATGAAGGAACTGATTAATGATGTAAGGACTGGAAAGACTGATAAAGAGGTCTTATGCAAGGAGATACAGAAAGATGTAAACTGTCTTATATATCCGGTTTTTGGAGAGGATTACAAGAAACTTTCTCCAAGAGCGATTATTGATATATGTACTAATCTTGATAGTATCGATGTTGATAAGAATATTATGCGTCAGATTGCAACAAGAGTTTCAGTGTTTATGTTTAATCTTATAGATAATTCTACTATTAAGATAGATGATGATTACGAGTATGAGTATGGCAGAATTAAGGAAGATAAAGAATTATTTGACATAATAAAAGATAATTCCAGAATATTTAAAGATTTTAAGGCATATGACAATGCACCTGATAATATTAAGTCATTATCAAGAGTCCAGACTATTATGATGGAACTTTACGGATATGAGATGCATTCAGTTGACGAGATAGAAACTTTGCTCGATATAGACAGTGCATTTATTCTTAAGCTTATTGCAATGATGAAGGATAATATACTCGGTATATCATCAGTTGTAGAGAATATGTCAGATTATGCTTCGTTTGATGAAGAAGAGACAGATGATTCTGATATTAAGATATATGGTGCAGAGCAGAAAGCAGCGGAAACAGAAGCTGCCGACGAGTACGAGGCTTATGAGCCTGAAAATGCAGATTTACCTGATAATGAATCAGACGAAGGGATAGAAAATGATGAATCGGACGATGAGGATTCTGATGAAGGTGTGTTATTTGAATATGACATGAATGGATATGAGAACAATGATTTTGATGATGTCCCTGTAAGGGGTGTTTCACTTATGGACAAGCTTACAGCATTTGTTGGAAGAGTGTTTCCGGGTGTACCAAGAGCAAGAAGACGTAATGTTGTATATGCGTCAATGGTGGTAATTCTTGTAGTGATTATCCTTATAGTGTCAATAGCAGCAATGGCTGGTGGTAACAGAAGAAAAGCCAATAATAAGAATAACAGCAATGAATGGAAACCGATGGAATATACAACCAAAGCACCTAAGGAGACTGCGACAAGTAAGGATAGTTCAACTGCAGCACACTCATCTCGAACTTCAGTAGCAGAAAGCACTAGCAGCAGGGAAGAGACAACAGCAGCTAATGAGAGAACAATTGCCGAGGATAAGAATAATAAACCAGCAGGAAGAAACGACAGCGATAATACCTCATCAGGTGGAGATGTAAGCACAGATAAGCCATTAGGTGGAGATGACAGCGGAGATAATAAGCCAGCAGGTGGAGATGACAGCGGAGATAATAAGCCGGCAGGTGGAGATGACAGCGGAGATAATAAGCCAGCAGGCGGAGATGACAGCGGAGATAATAAGCCAGCAGGCGGAGATGACAGTAGCAATACACCAGCGGGTGGAGATACTTCAGCAGATAACTAATAAACATATTATCTATAACAGATATTTTAAGGAAGGATTGCTATGAAATGTGTAATATTAGCCGGGGGTAGTGGTGATAGTTTATGGCCATTGTCCAGAAGGCAGTTTCCAAAGCAGTTTATGAAAATAAAAGAAGGCCGTTCCATATTACAGGAAACTGTAGTAAGGAATATGCCATTCTGTGAGGAATTTATAATAGTTACCAATGAGAGCTATAAGAATATTGTTAATGGACAGATGAAAGCGTTCCAGAGTCTTAAGTACAGAGTTATCCTCGAGGGTACACCGAAGGGAACAGGAGCAGCTGTATTGTTAGGGACTATGTTTGCCAACCCGTCAGAATTAGTTCTGGTTGTTAATTCGGACAACCTGATTGAGGGTGATGGTTATAAAGATTCAATAATTGAGGCTAAAGAATATGCAAAAGAAGGATATCTTGCGGTATTAGGAATTAAACCAGAATCACAGTCATCCACTTATGGGTACATTCTCCGGGATAAAGAGAATGTTAAGAAGTTTATTGCAAGAATAGATTTCGATGAAGATGAGACAGAAGGTCTGCTTGGATATGATTATGATGAGGGGTATCTGTGGAACAGTGGAATACTTGTATTCAGGGCAGGGGATATGATTAATGCTGCAAGACGTCTTGCATCAGAACTGTACACTACCTGTAAGACAGCTAAGAGAAAGGTGCCGGCAATAAGAAGGTCTGTGAGATTTTCAGAGACGGTTATGCAGGCTATGCCACATGGCAGTATTGAAACACTTCTCCTTGAAAAATGTGATTCAATAAAAGTAGTTGAAGCACATTTCGAGTGGATGGATGTCGGCAACGCCAGCGATTTAGCTGAATTTGGAAACAATATTAAGTCAGAATGTGTTATCAAGAATGACTGCGATAATGTTAATATTATAAATAATGCACCGAAGAGACTTGTTGTCGCCAATGATTTAAGAGATCTTGTAGTTGTTAATACAGATGATGCAACATATATATCATCAAAGAAATCTGCTGATAATATCAAGCAGATTATGAAAGATAATATGGATACTTATGAAGCATTTTTCGATTATAACAGGACTACTTATAAGGAATGGGGAATACAGGAGATACTTAATTATTCACAGGGATATAAAGTCAGAAAGCTTACTGTTTTTCCAGGAATGTCAATGTCTCTTCACCGGCATGAAAAGAGAACTGAGCATTGGTCAATAGTTGAAGGTATTGCTACAATTACACTTGGTAATGAAACTGCTGATTATAACAAATATGAAAGTGTGTTCATTCCAGTGGGAACGAAACACAGGATTGCTAATAAGACAGACAAGAATGTGGTAGTAATAGAGGTTGGTATTGGAGATAATATATCAGATACAGATCTTGTTAAGATATATAATAAGGATAACCCACAGGCATCTGCTAATTATGTAAGACTGGATAAGAGTCCTATTGCGAAGCTTGAACCTGCATTTAAGGATAATCTGTGGGGTGGAACCAAGATTCGTGATGTATATGGCAAGAAATGTGATTATGATGTCATCGGTGAGAGCTGGGAACTTTCAGCTCATCCTGACGGTCAGAGCCGTATAGCTGAGGGAAGATATAAAGGAATGCTCTTTAATGAGTACCTTAATATTATAGGAAAAGAAGCATTAGGCTGGAAATGTCAGGCACAGGACAGATTCCCTATCCTTATAAAATTCATAGATGCAAAGCAGGCACTTTCTATACAGATTCATCCTGATGATGAATATGCTCTTGAGAATGAGAATGAATATGGAAAGAATGAGATGTGGTATGTAGTGGACAGTGAACCGGGATCATATCTGTACTGTGGGCTTTCAAGAGACGCATCTAAGGAAGAAATTCTTGAGAGAATTAATAATAATACAATCACAGACATACTTAATAAGATAGAGGTTAAAGCAGGCGATGTTGTTATGGTTAAGGCAGGAACAATCCATGCAATAGGCGCAGGTGTATTCATATGTGAGATACAGCAGAATTCTAACTGTACCTACCGTATGTATGATTATGACAGAAGGGACAAGTTCGGTAATCCAAGAGAACTTCATGTTAAGAAAGCACTTGATGTTGTTGATAACCATAAATATATCAAGGACAATAAGACAGAGGTTGTTATTGCAAGAAATGAACATTTCACAGAAGAAAGACTTGTCCAGTGCAAATACTTTGAAGTATATAAGTATGATGTCAATGACGAGGCAAAGATTACTGTTGATGAGGCATCCTTTGTTTCTGTACTTTTCATTAATGGCTCAGGAACTATTGAAACTGATGATTATGAAAAGACTATGGAGTTTAAAGCAGGTGACAGTTTCTTTGTAAGCGCAGGTCTTCGTTCAATAATAATTAAGGGACAGGCAACCATGGTTGTTACCAGAGTATAAAAAAATGTTTTACTTTGTTGTATATTGATGTATAATGACGAGAGAATTCTTTTTAAAGGAGAGTATGATAATGTTATCAGTAGTAATACCAACATTTAATGAAAGCAAGAACATCAGAAATCTTGTAGCACAGATTGATGTTGCTTTGAAGGGTGTTGATTATGAAATTGTCTTTGTTGATGACAGTAAGGACAATACACCTGATGTGATTATGGAAGTTGCTAAGGAATATCCACAGGTGAGAATGGAACATAGAAAGAATGGTACAGGATTAGCAACTGCTGTTCTTGATGGTTTTAAGCTTGCAAAGGGCGAATATATGGCATGTATGGATGCTGATTTACAGCACCCACC
>OLSF01002278.1_pt1 | contig 15368 bp, 9 predicted proteins | sample 1672301 | NCBI WGS metagenome assembly OLSF01 (sample SAMEA3136669, study PRJEB25190) | human gut metagenome | biome: human gut; feature: human-associated habitat; material: faeces | place: Austria | collected 2013
CACCGCCGAGGTGCGGGAGCTGAAGCGGATGCAGGGCAAGGCCGTGGCGAAGGGGGTCTTGCACGTCCTCTGCGGATGGCGGGCCGAAGGGGACGCCGCCCTCCGCAGCCAGACCGCCGACCTGCCCTTCAACCAGATCCTGGATGCAGACGGCCTCAGCGAGGACTGCCGCTGCCTCTGCGTGCTGGAGCCGGTGGGCTTTGCGGCGGCGGAAGGGGAGACCACCGAGGACGGCGCGGCCTCCACCACCCTCACGGCCACGGCGATGCTGCGGCTGAGCGGCTGGCGTCCCTACCAGCTCCAATGCGTGGCCGATGCCTTCTCCACCCGCTTCGAGACGACCCTCACGCCCCAGACTCTCGCCACCGAGTCGCTGCTCTGCGCGCTGGACGAGACGACGGTGCTGCGGGGCTCCGGCCCTCTGCCCGACGCCGGAGCGCATATTTTAGCCTGCTTCGCCTCCTTCGGGCCGGTGAGCCTGACGCGGCAGGAGGGGAGAGCCGTCCTGACGGCCCGGGCCGTGGTGTCGGCCTTTGCGGAAAACACCCTCGGGGAGATGGAGTGCTACGAAAAGGCGCTGGACTACGCCCTGCCGCTCCCCGCCGACCTGCCCGAGGATGCCGACGCCTACCCCGAGTGCTGGCTGAGCGTTCAGGACCTGCAATGCGCCAGCGCAGGCGGCGCGCTGGATGTGTCCCTCACCGTCCGGGCCGAGGGCGCGGTGCTGGCGCGGCAGACGGCCTCTCTCGTGGGGGCGGTGGAGCTGGGCGACCCCCTCGCCCCCGCCGACCCGGAGGTGTCGCTCCGCATCTGCTACGCCCAGCCGGGGGAGGAGCTGTTCGCCATCGCCCGGCGCTACCACGTCTCGCCCGGCCAGATGCTGGCCGCCAACGACCTCCCCGACGGCACCGCCCGCCTCGACGAGGCGCGGAGACTGCTGGTGCCGGGGGTGTGAGCGAAGTTGTAAACTTTCTGCACAGCGCTTGACTTTTGCGGGGGGTCGGGTATCCTAAAGTCAGGAATGTCAAGGGTCAAGATTGTCACCCCAAAAAGGAAAAACCCCCTCGGAGTCGCTACCTCCAAGGGGGCTTTTCATTTAGTTGGGCTTACGGTCATCATCGTACCGGTCAAGCCACTTGCAACGGCGACGACCGCCGCCAGTGGCGGAAACAGGGAGAAGCTGTTGGGGCCGCGGCCAGCAGGATGCGAGCGGCAGCGAAGCAGACGCTGGGAGCCGCAACCCGGGTTCCTTTAATAAAACTGGGCGGGGTAGGCCGCAGGACAAGTATAACACAGTTTCCAACAAAAAGATACATAAATAAATAGACTCCTGTCGGGCTATACTACTCCCAAAGAGATGAAAGGGAGCGTAACGCTTATGACACAGAGACAAAAAGCTCTTCTGAGCTGTGCCGTGGCGGCGGCACTGCTGCTGTCCGGCTGCCGCAAAGGCAACAGCAATTCCGGCAGCATGAGCAGTTCGAACGCCATGTCCGGCTCGTCCGGCAGCGCCAGCACCACCCAGACCGGCGGCTGGAAGACCGGCCTCGGCATCCTGACCGAGGCTTCCGATGAGGCCCGCACCGGCACCATCCATACCATCGCTGCCGCCGTCCTGCTGGACGGGGACGGCAAGCTGGCCGACGTGATGCTGGATGAGCTGGAAGTGGAAGTTACCGCCGACGGCAAAGGCGTCGTCACCATGCCCACCGACTACCGCACCAAGCGCCAGAAAGGGGACGACTACCCGCTGGCAGCGGCATCTTCGCTGAAAAAGGGCTGGGCCGAGCAGGCCGATGACTTCGCCGACTACCTCACCGGCATGACGCCCGAGCAGGCATCCATGCTGGAAACGGATAAGGACGGCAAGGCTGTGGACGCCGACCTGCTGTCCGGCTGCACCATCCGGGTGGATAAGTACCGCGACGCCGTGGCGAAAGCCTGCACGAATGCGTCCGCCCTCGGCGCGGCGAAGGGCGACCGGGTGAGCCTCGGCGTGGAGGCGGAGAATGCCTCTTCGGACATCACCGCCACCGACGACAAGGATGTGAACGCAGAAGTTGACCTTACCGTCGTGGCCCTGACTCTGGATGCCGATGGCCGTGTGACCAGCGCCATCGGCGACATGGCAGAGCCTGCGCTGACCATCGCGGCAGACGGCGTCGTCACCGCCCCGGACACCGTCCGCTCCAAGCTTGAGCTGGGCGACAGCTACGGGATGCGGAATGCATCCAGCCTCGGCAAGGAGTGGTACGAGCACAGCGAGGGCTATTGCAGCTACCTCAAGGGCAAGACTGAGAAAGAGGTGGCGGACATCCCTGCCGACGGCTCGGACGCCGACCTCGCGGCCCTCTGCACCATCTCCATCGACGCCCTGCAAAAGGCCGCAGGGGATGCGTTTGAGAATGCGTCATTATAAATTGAACGGAAAGTCTGACCGTCACCGTGAGGTGGCGGTTTTCTTTTTGTCCTTTGTACAAATACACCGAAAACCCTATCGGAAAGGGGCGATCTGCGGGCAAAACGCGAAAAAATCGGTTTTCCTCTTGCAAAACGGGGCAAAACGCGCTATTCTATAGTCACAGTTTAACAATTTAGCATGGTAAAGCGGTAAAACGAAGCGTCGCTTCTGCTGAATCTGAGGGAGGAAATTACAACATGAAACGTCTGGTATCTGCTTTTCTGGCCGGTGCGATGGCACTGAGCCTTGCCGCCTGCGGCGGTTCTGCATCCACTTCTACGGCTGCTTCTTCTGCCGCCGCCTCTGCCGCCCCGGCAAGCTCCGTGGCCGCTGACAGCGACCTGGCTTACATCCAGTCCAACGGCAAGATGGTCATCGGCTATACCGTGTATGAGCCGATGAACTACACCGACGCCGACGGCAACTTCACCGGTTTCGATACCGAGCTGGCCACCGCTGTCTGTGAGAAGCTGGGTGTCGAGCCGGAGTTCGTGGAGATCAACTGGGACACCAAGGAGACCGAGCTGGCTGCCAAGAGCATCGACTGCATCTGGAACGGCCTGACCCTGACCGATGACCGCGAGGAGAATATGGCCTGCACCAAGCCCTACGTCAAGAACGCCCAGGTCGTCGTGGTGAAGGACGGCACCGACTACACCTCCACCGCCGACCTCATCGGCAAGACCGTGGTGGCCGAGGCCGGCTCTGCCGGTGAGACCACCATCACCGAGAACGCCGACCTGTCTCAGGCTGATTTCATCTCCAAGGCTGTTCAGACCGACTGTCTGATGGAAGTCGCCGCTGGCACTGCTGACGCCGCCATCCTCGACCTGACTCTGGCTTCTGCCATGATCGGCGAGGGTACCGACTACGCAAACCTCAAGATGGTGGATGAGCTGAACGTCGAGGAGTACGGCGTGGCCTTCCGCAAGGGCAGCGACGTGGCCGAGGCTGTGGACAACGCTTTCGACGAGCTGAAGGCTGACGGCACCATGCAGACTCTGGCCGACAAGTACGGCCTGACTCTGGCTGAGTAACTTACATTATAAACGGATAGGTGTAGTGATTCTGTGACTGTGATTTTGGAGCGTCTGACCGGCGCATTCGCGCTCAACTGTGAGCTGTTCTTTCTGACCTTGCTGTTTTCGCTGCCGCTGGGCCTTGTGGTGGCCTTTGGCTCCATGAGCCGGTGCGCACCGCTGCGGGGCGTCGTCAAGACCTTCGTGTGGGTCATCCGCGGTACGCCGCTGATGCTCCAGATCATCGTCATCTACCTTGGCCCCGGCCTGCTGGGTATGACCAACCCCTGGCCCTCCGGCTCTTCGGGCCGTCTGGTGGCGGCGGTGGTGGCTTTCGCCATCAATTACGCCTGCTACTTCTCTGAAATCTACCGCGGCGGCATCGAGGCTGTGCCGAAAGGCCAGACCGAGGCCGGTCAGGTGCTTGGCATGACCAAGAGCCAGATCTTTTTCAAGGTCACGCTCCTGCAGGTCGTCAAGCGCATCCTGCCCCCGATGGGCAACGAGGTCATCACGCTGGTGAAGGATACCTCGCTGGCGAATGTCATCGCCAACAAGGAGATCATCATGATGGCGAAGGAGTACAGCGCCAAGGGCCTCATCTGGCCGCTGTTCTCCACCGCGATTTTCTTCCTCGTCTTTGTCGGCGCACTTACCCTGCTGCTGGACTGGGCCGAGAAAAAGATGGACTATTTCCGCTGCTAAGGAGGATACTGAATTATGGCATTACTCGAAGCCTCCGGCATCGGGAAAAACTTTGGCGAGACGAAAGTTCTCAAGGACATCTCGCTCACACTGGAACAGGGCGAGGCGCTGGCGATCATCGGCTCGTCCGGCTCGGGCAAGACGACGCTGCTGCGCTGCCTGAATTTCCTTGAGCGTCCCGACACCGGCGTCATCAGGGTGAACGGCGAGACCATGTGGGACGCCGCCGACCCTGCCACCCAGCGGGAGAGCGAGGTGCGGAAAAAGCGCCTCCACTTCGGCCTCGTGTTCCAGAACTTCAACCTCTTCCCCCAGTACACCGCGCTGGAAAACGTGATGCTGGCGGGGGAGCTTCTGGCGAAGGAGCAGCCCGACTACAAGGCCAACAAAAAGGCCATCCACGCCCAGCTGGAAGCACAGGCCCGTGACCTGCTGGCCCAGATGGGCCTGTCGGAGCGGGCAGGCCACTACCCCCACCAGCTCTCCGGCGGTCAGCAGCAGCGGGTGGCCATCGCCCGCGCACTGGCACTCCGCCCGGACATCCTCTGCTTCGATGAGCCCACCAGCGCCCTTGACCCGGAGCTGACCGGCGAAGTCCTCCGTGTCCTGCGGGACCTCGCCGACCGCAAGACCACCATGATCATCGTCACCCATGAGATGCACTTCGCCCGCGACGTGGCCGACCGCATTATGTTCATGGACGGCGGCGTCGTGGTGGAGGAAGGCCCGGCCCGCCAGCTCATCGACCACCCCCAGGAGGAACGCACCAAGCAGTTTTTGGCGCACTACTCTGAATAAGACAGGCTATGGCCCTCCCCGCTCGGGAGGGCTTTTTTGCGCCACTCACGCCGAAAACACCACGATTCGCGCAGTTTTTATTTACATTCTCCGATTTTTTTGGTAAGCTTGCATCAGATGAAGCTGATTCTTCAAAAGACGAACAGACCAAAGGAGGACAGACTATGAGACTGAAGAGCGCACTCCGGCGGGGCGTGGCCGCCGCCGTCATCGCGGGCATCGTGGTGAGTTCCGGCATCCCGGCCTATGCGGCCCGGTGGGACATCGCCAACGGCGACATCACCGTGAAAGCGGGCGACACCGAAGGAACGAACAAGGTCACACAGGGCGAGACCATCGACAAGGACGACACCAACACCGTCATCACCGGCGAGTCGGATAAGAACACCGTCACCATCGACACCTCCAAGGGCAACGTGGACGTCACCTTCGACGGCCTGAAGATCGACGTCAGCGGCAAGGCCGAGGGGGACGTCAGCGGTGACGGCCCAGTCGATGCGGGCAAAGCCGCCGTCACCGTGCAGGGCGACCACGATGCGACCATCGAACTGGACGGCGACAACGAGCTGAAGAGCGGCGGCTATAATGCGGGTCTTGAGAAGAACGAACACGAGTCGAAAGGCACTCTGACCATCAAGGACGACAAGGGCAAGGACGGCTCCCTCACCGCTGAGGGCGGCTTCGGCGGCGCAGGCATCGGCGGCGGCATCGAGAGCACCGGCAGCAACATCACCATCCGGGGCGGCACCATCGAGGCTGTGGGCGGGAGCAACGCGGCAGGCATCGGCGACGGAGCAGGCCGTGCGTCGGACGACACCGACGACCCGAACCCGGGAGACCTCTACATCTGCGGCGACGCCGAGGTGACGGCCAAGGCGGGAAGCCAGATGACGGACGCCAAGGCCCCGGCCATCGGCGGCAGCTACGGCGAAGTACCCACGGAGAACCTTTCTGACGATGAACATAAGGTGACGGGAGGACGGCTGACCCGTCTGAACGCGGACGGCACCGTGATGGAGGGGATGGGCTACGACTACACCTCCACCCCCAAGCCCCAGCCGGACGACGACGAGGACGACGATGATGATGACGTCCCGCCCCCGGTGCAGGAGAACGCCCCCGAACCCCTGCCCGGCGGCATGGTGGTGGGCGGCTTCTTTTCCAGCCGGGTCACCATCCAGCGGTGGGATTCTGCTTTGGCCATTATTGAGAGCACCGACCCCATGGTCGGCAGCGTAAAGGCCGGCGACGCCGGAGAGGTCCTCACCCCGGGGGGTGTGGTGCTTATTGAGAGCGCCGCCCCCCGCTCCACCGTTACCACCGACATCTCCAGCCTCCGGGAGGACGGCGTGGAGGACATCTTCTTCCGCTATGAGGACACCATGACCCACTATAGCGTGGACAAGATGGCCGACGCGGCGGGCGAGGACGCTGACGTGGAGCTGAAGCAGAACAGGGAGGACATCAGCCTCCGGCTGGACGGCGAGACGCGGGACGACCTGTCGGAGCGCTATCTGGAGTGGGTGCCGGTGCAGACGCCAGAGCCGCAGGAGTGGCTGATATTGACCCACGAACTCGCGAAAAAAAGGGACGACCTCCCGAGTTTGGATTGGTGGCTCGAGCCTGAGAGAGAGGAAACGGTAGAGCAAAAAACGAGTGAAGAGCTCAGACGTGAACTCGACGAATTACTGAAACAAGAGCGGGAGATGATGGACTTCCAACTCGCGAAAAAAAGGGACGACCTCCCGAGTTTGGATTGGTGGCTCGAGCCTGCGAGAACGGAAACGCCGAGAATCGGGCTTGAGGAGTCCCTGAAACAGCTGGCTTCCCGATTTGAGGCCATCGCTCCCGAGGAGGATAAGCCACGGCTTTTCCTGCTGGAAACCACCGTCCCGGATGGCACAAAGTATACCAATCTGTTGGAGAGTGACCTGCGGAGCTATGCCGACCTTGGTGACGACTGGGACGACCTGCCGGATACCCAGGGTGAGATAAAGCTCTGGATACCGGAGGACTTGGGGCAGCCCAAAGAAATAAGCATCTCAAAGGAGAGCCTGAGCCGCAGCGACGGCATTGCATGATACACAGAACGAAAGGAGATGTACGATGAGACTGAAGAGCGCACTCCGGCGGGGCGTGGCCGCCGCCGTCATCGCGGGCATCGTGGTGAGCTCCGGCATCCCGGCCTATGCGAAAACATGGAACATCGCCGACGGCGACATTACGGTCAAAGGTGCGAGCGATGAAAGCGGAAACTATAACAATGTCAAGCAGGGTGAAAAGGATTTCGAGAAGGATGAGGGGGAGACCGTCATCACCGGCGAGTCGGATAAGAACACCGTCACCATCGACACCTCCGAGGGCAACGTGGACGTCACCTTCGACGACCTGAAAATTGACGTCAGCGGCAAGACCGAGGTGGATGACAGCGGTGACAGCCCAGTCGATGCGGGCAAAGCTGCTGTTCGGGTCGAGGGCGACCACGATGCCGCCATCGAGCTGGACGGCGACAACAAGCTGAAGAGCGGCGGCAACAATGCGGGCCTTGAGAAGAACGATGAAAGGTCTGAAGATGGCAAAACCATCTCCGGCAAGCTGACCATCAAGGACGACAACGACACCAAAGGCTCCCTCACCGCCAAGGGCGGCGAAGGCGGCGGCGCAGGCATCGGCGGAGGCTACGAAAGCGGTGCCGGAAACATCGAGATCACCGGCGGCACGGTAGAAGCCGTGGGCGGCGAGGGTGCTGCCGGTATCGGCGGCGGTGTGTACGGCCCGGGCCGCGACATCGAGATTTCCGGCGGCAAGGTGTCGGCCACGGGCGGCAGCTACAGCGGCGACCCCCGCCCCGGCGCGGCAGGCATCGGCGACGGCGCGGGTGCGTGGTCTGAGATAGCCCCGGATGCGCCGCCCAGCAATCCCAATCACATCATCATCTCCGGCGACGCTGAGGTGGAGGCCAAGGCAGGCGCAAGCACCGGCGGCAAAACTGCGGCCATCGGCGGCGGCATAGTCGGCGAGATCCCCAATGACGCCCTCTCCGACGACGACCACAAGGTAACGGGCGGTAGTCTGACCCGCTACGACCCCGACGGGAAGAAGATGGAGGACTACAGCTACGACCGGCGGACGCCCTCTCAACCGGAGCAGCCGGACAAGCCGGAGCAGCCGGACAAGCCGGAACAGCCAGACAAGCCGGAACAGCCGGACAAGCCAGAGCAGCCGGACAAGCCGGAACAGCCCGATGATACCGAGGACGACGACGAGGACGACGCTCCAAGCGTGCAGGTCGGCGAGGTGCCGGACCGTGTGAAGCAGATGTACGAGGCCATGGGCGTGATCACCCATCCGGATGGCACACAGGAGCTTGCAGATGTGACCACGGCAGAGTATGACCCGGTCAACAAGGTCCTGCGCTTCGATGCCCACGGTTCGCTCTTTTGGATGACAGGCGACTCGCTGCGGGAGCTTGCAAAGGAGGTCGATGAACTCCGCGTCCGATTCCTTGATGGGGAAGGGCAGGAGATGGAGGCCGTCATTCCGCTGGCCCGGATCAAAGATCTGGTCGGCGCGAAGGGTGCGTTCGAATTCGGGCTGTACCATGAAGGAATTTATAGATTCCATGTTGTCGGGCAGACAGGATATGATAGAGAAATGTTCTCGCGTGAGAGAGAAAAGTTCTTGTATGAGAATGTCTTGCGCGAAAACGGCAAGGAACTGGTCCTCGTGTACCACGTTGGCGATGAGGAAGAGAAAGCACAGGAGACTGCCCGGGTGGAGGAGGCCATCGCCCGCCGCAGGCAGGAGAAAGAGCAATGGTGGGGAGTTGTCATCTCCGGTCTGGAAGGCGGCTCCCTGAGCGGACAGCCCGGGCTGACTCAGCCGGGAACGGGTGCCGTCGGTGACCTCAGCGGGCTGACGACTCTCTCGCCGGACAGCCTTACCACGGCCCAGCAGCCGAAGCAGCCCGCCTCCGACCAGACGGTGTGGAAGGCATTTACCAGTAATATCGTGAAGCTCGTGGGCGGGAAGCAGGACAGCAAGAAGGACGACCCGGCCCCCTCCGTCGGTGACCTCAGCGGGCCGACGACTCTCTCGCCGGACAGCCTTACCACGGTCCAGCAGCCGGAAGCAAGCGCCCAGCAGCCGGAAATAAGCGCCCAGCAGCCGGAAATAAGCGTCCAGCAGCCGGAAACAGGCGGATGGGTAACGGACAGTCAGGGTGACTGGGTGTGGAAGCCGGGCAAGGATGACAGTCAGCCGCCGGATTGGGAAGGAAATTGGGAGACAAGAAAATGGATAAGGGACAGTCAGGCGCCGGATATTGCTTGGTGGAATTCCTTTTATGACTCCATACGGAACTACGATTATGAAGGCTGAGAGCGCGCGCTGAGAGGGAGTGCAGCAGGAGGGTCCTGCGCAGGGGCAGACCTGCCGCCCCCTGCGCACAATCACCAAAAACCACCGATAGAAAATAGCAATGTTGTACGAAGAAATCTGAGAAAAACCCCTTGCAAAATCACGATGAGCTGAGTATAATACCACTCATGAAACGCAAAACGTCCTGCCCCTCGTCCGGCAGGGCGTTTTTGTCGGTAAAGAACCGGCAAAGAAATGTTAAGTGACCGCCCGGGGAGGGGCTTTGTATGACAAAAGACATGACACAGGGCAGCCCGCTCAAGCTCATCCTTGCCTTTGCGGTGCCGCTGATGCTGGGCAGTCTGTTCCAGCAGTTCTACAATCTGGCCGATACCATCATCGTGGGCCGCTTCGTGGGCGTGGATGCGCTGGCGGCGGTGGGCAGCGTGGGCGGCCTGAACTATCTGGTGCTGGGCTTCGTCAACGGCATCGCCTGCGGCTTCTCCATCCCCATCTCGTGGACCTTCGGCGCGAAGGACTACAGCGAGATGCGGCGCTACACCGCCAATACCGTCTGGCTGAGCCTCTTTTTCGCCGTCGTGCTCACGGTGGTGACGGTGGCCCTGACCCGGGCGGTGCTGGTCTGGACCAACACCCCCGACAACATCATCGACATCGCGGACATCTACATCCGCACCATCTTCTGGGGCATCCCCTTCACCCTGCTGTACAATGTCACCAGCGCCCTCATGCGCGCGCTGGGCGACAGCAAGCGGCCGCTCTATTTCCTGCTGGTGGCCAGCGTGCTGAACATCGGCCTCGACCTGCTCTGTATCCTCATCTTCCGGATGGGGGCGTTCGGTGCGGCCTTCGCCACCGTGTTCAGTCAGGCGGTGGCGGGCATCGGCAGTCTCATCTACATCGGCCGCCACTACCCGGAGCTGAAATGGAGCAGGGAAGAGGGCCGTCTGAGCGCCAGCCACTGCCTCAAGCTCTGCAACATGGGCATTCCTATGGGCCTGCAGTGCAGCATCACCGCCATCGGCAGCGTCGTGCTGCAGGGCGCGGTGAACGGTCTGGGCAGCAGCATCGTGGCCGCGCAGACCGCAGGCAGCAAGGCCGCCCAGTTCCTCTCGGTGCCGCTGGAGAGCATCGGCACCGCCATGACCACCTACGCCAGCCAGAACATGGGCGCTCACGACCTCAAGCGTGTGAACCGGGGCGTCAATACTGCGCTGGGAATTGGCTGCGTCTACAGTGTGGCATCCTTCCTCATCCTGCGTGTGCTGGATGTGCCGCTCATCAGCCTCTTCCTCGAGAGCAGCGAGGTGGAGATCATGGCGAATGCCCGCAGCTTCATCTTCTGGAACAGCGTGTTCTACATCCCGCTGGCTGTCCTCATCATCTACCGCTACACCATCCAGGGCCTGGGCTATTCCGGCCTTGCCATGTTCGCGGGCGTGGCCGAGATGGTCGCCCGTGCCATGGTGGGCTTCTGGTTCGTGCCGCTCTGGGGCTACTTTGCGGCCTGCATCGCCAACCCTGTGGCATGGTTCTTCGCCTGCTTCTTCCTCATCCCGGCGTACTTTGCAGTGCGCAATCGGCTGATGAAAGAAAATGCATATGGGGTGGGGGATTAAACCTTGCCTATAGCTCCCCTTCGGGGGAGCTTTTGTTGTATTTACAAATCCCCCCAAAACCGCTATACTATATATAGTTGTGTCAAAACGAGGAGGCGGGACGATGGAGCAGGAGCTGGAACGGCTGGAAGGCACGGTAGAGGACATCATCTACCTGAACGAGGACAACGGCTACACCGTGTTCGAGGTGTCGGGCGGCGGTGTCGTCACCGTTGTGTGCGGCGTGGTGGGAGAGCTCCACGCCGGTGAGAGCGTCGTCTGCCGGGGCAGGTACGAGAACCACGCCACCTATGGCCGACAGTTCCACGCACAGGAGTGCGAGACGGATATGCCCAAAGACCTCGAGGCCGTCTACGCCTTCCTCGCCAGCCGGTCGCTGCCCTACATCGGGGCTCGGACGGCAGATAAGATCATTGACAAATTTGGCGCGGCGGCGCTGGAAGTTATCGCCAACGACCCCGCCCAGCTCACCCTCATCCCGGGCATCTCGGCGGACAAGGCCGACCGCATTCAGCAGGAGTTCAAGCGGATGTTCGGAATGCGGGAGCTCATCGCCTATCTGGCTCAGTTCGAGATCAGTCCCCGCCGGGCGATGGAGGTCTTCCGCACCTTCGGGCCGGGGGCCATGCAGGCCATCCAGCAGAACCCCTACCTGCTGTGCGGGGAGCCGCTGCAGCTGGACTTCCGCCATGCCGACAGCATCGCCCAGTATTACCAGATGGCAGGGGACTGCGCCCAGCGGCTGGAAGCCGCCCTTCTGCGCACCCTGCGCCACAACGCAGGCAATGGCCACACCTGTCTGCCCCGGGCGCAGCTGCTGGAAACGGCGTCGAACTTCATCCACCAGCCCCCCGAAAAGCTGGCGGCGGCGCTGGACAGCTGCATCCAGACCGGGAAACTGGCGGTGCGGATGTTCGACGGCACACCGTATATTTATCTGCCGGATCTGCTGGCTGCAGAGCAGGACATCGCCGACCGTCTGGCCATGCTGACCAGGCGCGGAAAGCAGACGGCCCGAAACCTCGACAAGAACATCCAGATTCTGGAACTGGCGCAGGGCTTTGCTTACGCGCCGCTCCAAAAGGAAGCCATCCGTAAGGCCATGACCGAGAACTGCCTTGTCCTCACCGGCGGCCCCGGCACCGGCAAGACCACCACGGTCAACGCCATCCTGCAGCTGCTCGAGAACGAGGCCGAACGGGTAGCCCTCTGTGCTCCCACAGGCCGCGCCGCCAAGCGTCTGAGCGAGCTGACGGGCCGGAAAGCCTCCACCATCCACCGCCTGCTGGAAGTGGACTACACCGGCGGCGTGGTCAGCTTCATCCACAACGACAAGAACCTGCTCAAGTGCGACGTCGTTATCCTCGACGAGATGAGTATGGTGGATGTCAAGCTGTTCCAGGCCCTCATTGCGGCACTGCGGTACAGCTGCCGTATTATTATGGTAGGCGACGCCGACCAGCTGCCCAGCGTCGGCCCGGGCAATATCCTCGGCGAGATCATCCGTTCCGGGCTGGTGCCGACGGTCTGCCTCAACGAGATATTCCGGCAGGCCGCTCAGAGCCTCATCGTGGAGAACGCCCACCACATCATCTCGGGTGAACCGCTGAAAAAGGGCGGAAAGACGGACGATTTCTTCTTCCTCGAAGCCGACGGCGACGCAGCCCAGAAGCTGGTCTGCGACCTTGTGACCACCCGTCTGCCCCGCAGCTACCAGTTCGACCCGGTGAAGGATATTCAGGTGCTCTGCCCCACGAAGCTCGGCCCCACCGGCACCCAGGCCCTCAACGCGGAGCTGCAGGCCATGCTCAACCCGCCAAAGAAGGGCAAGCCGGAGCTGCAGAGCGCGGCCCGGGTCTTCCGGGTGGGGGACAAAGTGATGCAGGTGCGCAATAACTACGAGATAACGTGGCAGCGCATCGGCGGGGAACAGGGTGTGGGCGCCTACAACGGCGACATCGGCATCGTGGAGTCCATCGACGTGCGCAGCCGCTCCATGGTGGTGCGGATGGACGACCGGCGGCTGGTCTACCCGGCGGAGAACCTCAACGAGCTGGAAATTGCGTATGCCATCACGGTACACAAAAGCCAGGGCAGCGAGTTCCCGGCGGTCATCCTCCCGGCGGCGCAGGTGCCGCCCCGCCTGTGCTACCGCAACCTCTTCTACACCGGCGTCACCCGCGGGCGGAAGCTCTGCATCGTGGTGGGCCGGCGGGACGTGGTGAACCGGATGATGTCCAACATCCGCCAGAACCTGCGCTACAGCGGCCTGGCCGCCCTGCTGGCCCAGGCTCTGCCCCCGGAGCAGGAGAACCTTTAAGGGTTTCTTTTTGGATACACCTGTGTTATACTATAATGTGTTTTGATGACCCGCGCCCGGAGATGGGCGATGGAAATAGAGAATGGGCAGCAGAGAAAGGAAATATCACAACTATGGCACAGAACGACATCGGTATCGATCTTGGTACGACGACCATCATCATCGCGCAGGAGGGGCAGGGCGTCGTGCTCAACCAGCCCAGCGTGGTGGCGGTGGATACCCGCAAGAACTGCGTGCTTGAGGCCGGCGACAAGGCTCTTGCAATGGTGGGCCGCACGCCCAACTACATCTCCGCCATCTTCCCGCTGAAGGATGGCGTCATCAGCGACCACACCATGACCCGGGAGCTCATCTGCCGCTTCGTCAATCAGGTCTACAGCTCCCACATGGTCAAGCCCCGTGTGGCGGTCTGCGTGCCTGCCGCCATCACCGGCATCGAGAGCGACGCCGTGGTGGAGGCCGTCATGGCCGCCGGTGCGCGTCAGGTCTACCTTATTGATGAGCCTATCGCCGCAGCTCTCGGCTCCGGCATCGACATCACCGTGCCGGATGGCCGGATGATCATCGACATCGGCGGCGGCACCACCGACATCGCCGTGCTGAGCCTCGGCGGCAAAGTCAAGGCCACCAGCGTCCGCGTGGCAGGCAACCACTACGACGAAGAGATCCTGAAGTTCGTGCGCAACAAGTTCAGCATCGCCATCGGTCAGCGCACCGCTGAGAACCTGAAAAAGAACGTGGCCTGCTGCCCCCAGAAGGCGGATTTCAACGAGACCATGGAGATCAAGGGCCGCAGCCTACTCACCGGCCTGCCCGTGCGCGTCAATGTCTCCACCGCCGACCTCTACGAGCCGGTCATGCGCCTGAGCGAGCAGATCGGCACCGCCGCCCATCAGGTGCTGGAGAAGACTCCCCCGGAGCTGGCCGGCGACATCTACCGCAACGGCGTCGTCCTCACCGGCGGCGGCGCACAGCTCCACGGCCTGCCTGAGTACCTCAGCCAGGAGCTGAAGGTGGAAGTGACCGTCTCGCCTGACCCCGTCAACTGTGTCGCGCTGGGTACGGCCATGAGCCTGCGTCTGGGCGACAAGCTGGAGACCGGCTTCATGGACGCCACCCCCCGCATGGGCCGCCGCTGAGAGGGAAGTGCTGTTCACAGAACCGTGAAAAACAATATGATTTTTGTTCATAGTTGTTGAATCGACCCGGAAAATATTGTATAATATCTTCAAATCGCTTTTTGCCGCCCGCCCCCCGGGCGGCAAAGAAAAAAGTAAATAGGAGGAAGACCATGGATTTAGGTTATGATGTGATCGTTACCATAACCGGTATTGTGCTGGTGTTTCTGATCCTCGTCCTGCTGATGGCCATCATCACGCTGGAGGGCAAGATCTTTGACGCCATGAACGGCAAGAAGGCAGCTGTCAAGGCTGCTTCTGCTGCAAAACCGGCTGCTCCTGTGAAACAGGCCGCTGCGCCCGCTCCTGCAAAGGCTGCTGCCCCGCAGGTCGAGGCCGGCATCCCCGGCGACGTTGTGGCAGCCATCATGGCAGCCATCTACTCTATGGGCAACGGCAAGTATGTGCTGAAGGCAGTCCGCCGCGGCAAGAATGGCTGGGGCAAGGCTGGCGTCAACGACACCACCGCACCCTTTTAACACAGGAGGAAAAACATGACTCAGTTTATTGAGACTCTGGTCGGTATTTTCCAGAGTTCCGGTTTTGCCAAGTTCGGTGAGCCGGGCGGCTGGCTGTACGCAGTGATGATCTGCGTAGGCTGCTTCCTGCTCTACCTCGCCATCGTCAAAGAGTTCGAGCCTCTGATCCTGCTGCCCATGGCTTTCGGCATGATCCTGGCCAACCTCCCCGGCAGCGGCGTCATCCATATGCAGTACTTCGTCGGTGACGGCCTCGAGCACCCGATGTGGGTCGAGATCCTGAACAACGGCGGTCTGGCCGACATGCTCTATATGGGTGTCAAGCTGGGCATCTACCCGCCGCTGATCTTCCTCGGCATCGGCACCATGACCGACTTCGCACCCCTGATCTCCAACCCCAAGAGCCTGC
>OLSF01002298.1_pt1 | contig 15285 bp, 10 predicted proteins | sample 1672301 | NCBI WGS metagenome assembly OLSF01 (sample SAMEA3136669, study PRJEB25190) | human gut metagenome | biome: human gut; feature: human-associated habitat; material: faeces | place: Austria | collected 2013
TGTACATGAGGCAGATAATGCGCAAAAGGATATAGAGCGCATTTTAATCAGTGCGGGTTCAAATGCAGCAGTACTTGATTATATGAAATCAGATAATCTTGCGGATAGATGGGATAGACTTTCACTGATTAATCAAATATCAGCTACATTACTTGAATTAGACAGCAACATTGTGGCAGTATGCATGTATGATGAAGATAATAATTTAATTGCGATGAACGGATCAAAATATGCGAAGATTCCGAAAAGCATGTGGAAAGAAAATGAACTATTTTCAAATAAAGTAGTTGTTAGCGATGATGATGGTATATATTACTATGCGATGAGTCCTGTATTGGAGAGAAGAAAAGATGGGTATTATCAGGTCGGAAGCATTGCATTATTGATTCAAAATAACAGTATTCAGAACATATGTGACTTTGCAATTTCAAATTATCAAAAGGATGGTGTATATTTTGCAATTCAGGATCAGACAGGAAAAGCGGTGGCACAGTCTGGTAAGAGTGAGGTCTATGAAACGTATCTTCAGAGCGATAAGAAAAAAGAAAAATATTTGTACTTTGAAGAACAGCTAGATATGTCAGATTGGAAGGTGTTGTTTTTTACAAACAAGGATACCTATATGAGTTATATGAAGTATGCGCAGACTATAAATTTAATTACATATGCTGTAACAATTTTAGCACAGATATGGATGTGTTACATGATGTACAGCCATGTTATGGTGCCGCTGAACAAACAGATTCACTTTGTTTCCAACTATACAAAGGATATGAGCAGACGTATTGAAATAAACGATAACTATGAATTTGGAGAATTGGAAGCAGAGTTAAATGAAATGTTAGATGGAATAGAGAGGCTGAATAGAGAAATTCTTGCTGAAAAGGAGCGAAATCAGCAGTTGGAGTATGAAAAAAAGCAAACAGAGATTGTTGCCTATAAAAACCAGATTAATCCGCATTTTTTGCATAATACATTGGAGTGTATACGAGGAATGGCTTTGTATAAAGGTGAGCGGGAAATAGCGAAGTTAGCGGCGGCAATGTCTCGTATGTTTCAGTATAATATCAGAGGCGGAGAAATTGTTACAGTAAAACAAATGCTTCAGTCGATTGAGGATTATGCCGTAATTATTGAATATCGTTTTATGGGAAAAACACAGATGAAAATAAGTGCGGATACTTCAGTTGAGGAGTGCCAGATACCGAAAATGCTGATTCAGCCGCTTGTGGAAAATGCAGTACGTCATGGCACTCAGCAGCGAATTGATGGAGGAAAAATTGAATTATTAGTTTGCGATAATGGCGACACAATGAAAATTATCGTCCATGATACAGGAATTGGTATGAGTTCAGAAATAATAAAAAAACAGCGTGACAAGTTTGAAATGTATCGCCATGAGTCTGGAAATCATATACCAAATAAAGAAATCGGAATTGCAAATGTGGCAAGAAGACTGTGGCTATTTTATCAGGATGCCTATGAGTTGCAGATTGAAAGCCAAGAAAATGTAGGAACAACGTTTGTACTAATTGTACCGAAAATGTTGCAAGCAGAAAATGAAGAAGGGAGGCTATAAGGATGTATAAGGTATTTTTAGCAGATGATGAGCCATGGGTTATGTTAGGCATCAAAAATTTAATTGATTGGGGAGAAGAAGGTTTTATTATTTGTGGAGAAGCGACAGATGGAATCAAAGCGTGGGAACGAATTTGCAGGCTAAATCCAGATTTGATTTTGGCGGATATTCAAATGCCAGGAATGACAGGAATTGAATTGATTGAAAAAATAAGACAGGGAAAAATGACAACAGAGGTAGTGTTTGTCAGTGGCTATTCGGATTTTGAATACGCAAGAGCCGGTCTGCGACTAGGATGTGCAGAATATTTATTGAAACCGGTATACGAGGAAGATCTGAAAAGTGCGTTACAGCGGATTAAAAAGCGCTTGGATGAGAAGAATAAGGATGAACAAAAACAAGTCGAATCTGATGAAGCTGTCAATGAGCAATCCAATGGATATATGTCTGAAAAAAGAGTTGCAGAGCAGGTTGTGGAATATATTCAGGAACATTACTGTGACTTAAGACAGCAGGATCTGGCAGATCATTTTTGTATGAGCAACAGTGTGGTAAGTCAGCTCATCAAAAAATATATGGGAAAGACTTATAGCTCATATGTGTTAGATCTGCGAATAAAAAAAGCACAGGAACTTTTGAGAATAACAAATTATAGCATTACCGAGATTGCGGAGAAGGTCGGATATAATGATTATTTCTATTTTGTAAAGGTGTTTAAGAAAGCAACTGGTTTAAGTCCTACTGCATTTCGAAGAAAGCTGTAAAAAAAATACTAAAATTGAAAAATAGTTCCATACCTTTTTTCACATTGATTTATTATACTGTAGTCAGTTCAATGCATTGATAATACGATATAAAAAATAATTGGGAGGATATCAATATGAGAAAAAAAGATTGGAAAAGAGTTGTAACTACAGCTATTGCGGCTACTATGTGCGTTGGAACATTTAACGTTTTTGGTGGTGAGACACAGACAACAGAGATTGACTGGTACTCCAGTGTTGCAGGATGGGGACCAGCAGGATGGAAAAGCGGTGTGACTGATTCTCCGTTGACTTCGGCATTAAAGGAAAAATTTGGAATTACATTAAACATTGAGCAACCTCCGACAGATGCGGATACAAAGCTGGGTCTTATGATCGCAACAGGTGATCTTCCAGATATCATTTCTTTAACAAATGGAGATACAATCAACGAGCTGATCAATTCTGGTAAGGTATTTACTATGGAAGAGTTGATGGAAACGTATGATCCTGACTCTCATCTGCTAGTTGATTTTCCGGAAGACATAAAGCAGAAGCACATTGATACATGGGGAGACTGGTATGCACTTCCTAGCCATTTGGAGTCACCTGATCTGAGAAAACAGTATGAGCCAAAGCCTATGTATTTGGACAGTGTAGCATATAGCCATAATTCAGCAGTCATGTTTAATGAAACAATTATGAAGGAACTTGGAATTACACTGGAAGATGTGCAAACAGAGCAGGGATTATATGATGCTCTTGAAAAGGTAAAGAATTCTGGCTACACTGTTGATGGACAGCCGGTAATTCCTGTTGCGCTTCATGCAAATCTTTGGATTTCGAGTTCATTAGATGGAATTATTGCAGAGACATTCGGAGCAATGCCATGTGATGCGGAAGGCCATTATCGTCATCTGGAATTGGATCTAGGTTACAAAAATGCACTTAAGTTTGTTAATAACCTGATTCAAAACGAATATCTGGATATCAATACGATGACATTGGATGAAGCAGCAGTAAAGGTTGATCTGGAGGGTGGCCGTGTATTTTGTTGGATTGGCAATCCGGCACAGAGCGGTAAAAAGGAGCAGGTTCCGTGGGTATCTGCTGGACCGATTCTTGCAGAAAATGGTGCAAAGCCGGTAGCTCCGATCAGTCAGCAGGCAGGAAAAGGCTGGATTCAGACCTTCGTATCAAAAGATTGTGAGAATCCGGAAGTAGTTGCAAAGATGATCAGCTTCTGCACTGACGAAGAAGGACTGGAATTAAATGAGTATGGTGTAGAAGGTGCTGATTTCAATTATGTAGATGGCAGTGTTGTGCGTACAGAAGAAGGGCAGCAGCGTTATACAGAGGATTATGCAAGCAATATTGGTCTGTGGCCGTTTGCTAATACTGATTTTGCATATAATAGATCAGCAGAGCCTGACGAGACAACGGACAGCTATTATCATATAAAGATTACTTCTGCAATTGCCAAGTATAAGGATACCTATATTTACGATAGTGGTTTGTTTGATTTTGTAAGCGGTACGGTATTAGAGCCCACCAGTGATCTTGGAATTAATTTGACACAAATCAAGAGCTATCTGGAGTCACAGAAGGCAAAAATTGTATCAGCCAAGAGCGATGACGAGTTTGAAAAGGAATATCAGAATATGATTAATACATTAAACAGCTATTCAATTAAAGAAATTGATGCAGAATACGATAAGATTCTCCAGAAGAATATCGAGGAATATAGCTCTGATATTTCAAATGTAAATGCTGCATTATATGAATAAAATTCAAACAATGAGCTGCAAAATAAAGTGACAACCGAAACGATATAACATAGGTTTTGACCCTGCATGTCCAAAGTTTGTCCGGGCATAGCAGGGTCTCTTTATAAAGAGGTGCATTATGGCGAAGAAAAGAAATTATAGACTGGGCTATGATCCAGCAACACAGATTCAGCTCCATTTGATGATGCTGCCAGGAACTATATTGATAATACTCTTTAATATTGTTCCGTTGTTTGGTTTGCTTTTGGCATTCAAAAATTATAAGGTAACAGATGGAATTACAGGTATTTTTACAAGTCCATGGTATGGATTTCAAAATTTTAAAATCATTTTTGCAAATCATGATTTTGGACGAATGATGGTTAATACGCTAGGCATTAATTTGATCGGTCAGTTGATTACGATTCCGCTTACGATTGGCCTTGCATTGATGATTAATGAAATCAGAAATGTGAAATTTAAGTATGCTGTCCAGACAGTGACTTATATGCCGCATTTTATTTCCTGGGTTGTATTTGGCGGCATTATTATGAATTTGCTTAGCACAGATGGTGCAATTAATGCTGTTATGATGAAAATTGGTATTGTTCACTCCCCGATTACATTCATGGCAAATCCTAATTATTTTTGGACGATTACAATTGTTTCAAATTTGATAAAGGAAGTGGGATGGGGAACAATTTTGTATACAGCCGCAATTGCAGGTGTAAGTCAGGAACTATATGAGGCAGCTTCATTAGACGGTGCGGGAAGATTTCGCAAGATGTGGTATATTACACTTCCGAGTATTAAGGGTACGATTGTAATTATGTTGATATTTGCTGTTGCAGGTATTATGAATAATAACTTTGATCAAATTTATGTATTGCAAAATTCCTTCAATATTGAAAAGAGTGAAGTAATTGATACCTATATTTATCGAGTGGGACTGCAAAATCTACAGTTTGGTATGGCTGCTGCAATTAACGTTTTCAAATCTGCACTTGCGCTTATATTGCTTTTGATTGCAAATAAAGTGTCGAATAAATTGACAGACAGCGGATTATTTTAAAGGAGGAGGCAGACTATGAGTAAGTTAAAATCTAGACAGGAAAGTCGCTTTCAGATAATCCTGACTGCTTTCATGGTGCTTTTGATGGCTGTTACGGTGTACCCAATGTGGTATTCGTTGATTAATTCATTGAATAATGCAAATGACATTGCAAAGAATGGATATGCATTATTGTGGATACGTAAATTTTCATGGGATAGCTGGGCAACTGTTTTGGGAGATGTCAAAATTTTGCGTGCATTGTTTATTACATGCTCCAGAACAATAATTGTAACAGTATTACAGACGTTAATAACATCAATGTTTGCATACGGTTTTTCACGATCCAATTTGGTTGGCAAAAAATTTTATTCCACAATAGGCTTTTTGTCTATGTACTTAAATGGTGGTGTGATTGCTTATTTTATTTTACTTAATGCAATGCATTTGTATAATACATACTGTGTGTATATTATTCCATGCTTGTTTGGTGGATTTTATAATGTAATAATTTATAATGCGAATTTTAAAGCAATCCCAAGTTCTTTGTTTGAAACTGCAAAGATAGATGGAGCTTCAGAGCCTTATATATTTTTTAAAATAGTGCTTCCATTATCAAAGCCTGTAATTAGTGCACTTTCTATATTTACAGCTGTGGCCACATGGAATGACTATACACAGACTTTGTATTACACAAGATCAGAAACGCTTCAGACATTGGCTTATTATACATTGTCCTTGACAAAATCAACGCAGTCGGTAGCTGATCTTTCTAGTTCAATGACTGGAACGGCAGCATCATCTGTTCTTACTGTGATGTCAGAAGCGGCATCTAACTATAAGACAATTGAACTGGCTTGTATGGTGATTTCAGCAATTCCATTGATTGTTGCTTATCCTTTTGCACAGAAATATTTTGAAAAGGGTGTTATGGTAGGTTCGGTAAAAGAGTAAAATTAAATAGAGCAGTTAAAAAAGTTTTTAAATTGCTTGTATATAGTGGCATGCTGAATAAGCTCTAGATAACAGCGCAATTTTTTATAACAAGATGGCAAGGCATAACAATGATTTTTTCTAGAAGGTATGATAATGTAACATTATCATAAAGAAAGATAACTGGAGGAAAAAATCATGTTAAGAAAATGTACTGCAGTCAATGAAGGATGGAAGTTTAGTCTAGATCCTGAAAATATCGGGATTAAACAAGGCTGGCAGATAACAGGTTTTGAACAGAATCAAAATAAAACAGTAAAAAATGTTATGCTTCCGCATACATTTAATGTAGACAGCGAGAGTGAAGAATATCGAGGTGTTTACTGGTATGAGTATACATTTACGGTTCCTGATGAGTGGGTGAATAAGCAAGTTTGGTTTGATTTCCATGGCATTTATCGTGACGCACAGTTTTGGGTAAATGGAAAATCTGCTGGATCACACAATGGTGCAGGATTTACTAGTTTTAAACTCGATGTAACAGATTTTATAAAAAGTGGTACAAATAAGCTGATCGTCCGTGGAACAAATGAGTATTCACCTCAAGCATTGCCGTGGGATCGTCAATTTGACTGGGCAGATGACGGTGGAATTTTCAGGCCTGTATACTTAAATGTATGTGAAAAAAATGGAATTAGAGCTGTTCGTATCCATCAGAATGTTATGATTGAGCAGACAGAAAAATTTTGTGTTCATCAGGCACCAGTTACGATAGAGGCAGAGGTGTCCATGTGGGGAAATACGAATAAGACAAGTGAACTCTGTGATTCAAATAAAGAAACTGCAGATTCATTTATATGGAAATATGAGCTGTATGAGGGGGCATCCGAAAATAAAGGAAAAGTAGTTTGTACAGGAGAAGCACCATTTGATTCAAAGTTTTCCTTTGTATTCAATGAAGCAAAGCTTTGGCATTTTGATCATCCGCATCTATATACACTTTGTATTCATCAGATAAGTGTCGCAGATGGACAAGAAATGGACTGTGTGGAAAATACAGTAGGTTTTCGAAGCCTAATCTCTCATGATGGTCAGTTTGTATTAAATGGAGAAAATGTACAGCTAGTCGGAACTGAGTGGATGCCAGGTTCCGATCCACGTATCGGAAATGCAGAGACCAAGGAAGATATTGCGCGCTGGCTGACAATTTTAAAGGAATGCAACTGTATTTTTACCAGAGTACATTGGCAGCAGGATGACGCTTTCTTTGACTGGTGTGATAGAAATGGCATGCTTGTTCAGGAAGAAGTTCCTCTGTGGGGACAGCCAAAAGAGCCAGTTACACACGAAGAAGTTCTTGCAAAAGCGCAGATTGATGAAATGTTGGAGGCGCATTTTAATCATCCATCTATAATTGCATGGGGTGTTGGAAATGAGTTAGACGGACAGAGTGCAGTAACGGCACAATATGTAAAGAATATGAAGTCATATATCTTGAAGCAGGATCACAATCGCCTGATGTCCTATGTTTCCAATACCATTTGGAATACGCCGCAAGATGCCACCGCACTCGGTGATATTATCATGGCAAATGATTATATTGGCACATGGCATGGAAACAAAGATACAAGGGAAGAAATTACACGCTTCTGGGATGCGCACAGAGAAACACCTATGGTAATTTCGGAGTTTGGTCTTTGCGAGCCAGCCTTCGCAGGCGGTGATCCAAGACGTGAGCAGATTTTCCTGGAGAAGATGAAGATTTATCGTGAGCTTGGTATAAATGGAATCATATGGTTTTGCTTAAATGATTATCGCACACAGATGGGCGAAGAAGGTGAAGGCCGTCTTCGCCGCAGAGTTCACGGCTCAGCAGATCTATATGGAAATCCAAAGCCATCATATGAGACTGTAAAGCGTGAATGTGCACCACTGTATATTTCATCAATTAAGGCTATAAATACAGATGAGAAAACATCAGGTGTGGAAATTGTGATTGCAAACAAAAATGCGCTTCCATGCTATGAGGCAAAAGGATATCATCTGGCAGGCTTTGATGGGGCAGGCTGTTTAATAAGCTATACCACATTGAAACCACTTAAGCCAGGTGAAATGCAGAAAATTTTTCTTGCCGATGAGCAGTCACAATTAGCACGCATCGCAATCCAAAGACCAAATGGAGCTGAGAGTATTTCATATTCATTTGAATTACTTTGTAGTGCGTCGAATTAGTTTGTTGGGAATCCAGCCTGTTTTAATGCATCAAGCACAGCTTTTTTGATTCCATTTGAGCTGTAGGTTGCACCGGAAACTGCATCAACATCGGTATTTTGTGCTTCAAGAATTTCAGAAACAACCTTGTCTTTGCATTTATCGAAGTACCACAGGTCGCTCTCGTCACTGCTGCAGGAGATATCAGTGATTTTGCCGTCCTTGATTGTGACTGTTGCCTTTACAGCGCCATCATATCCGTAGGCTTTTCCCTCATAAACGCCATCGGTGAGAGCAGTGTCATCAAAAGACTGAGAATCTTCTTTTGAAATAGGCTCAGATTCGATAGTTGTATTTTCAGCAATTTCTGTATTTGAATTGCCATCAGCTATAGTATCTTTTGGGCTTGAAACGGCACAGATAATAACCATAACAGCAAGAAATACACCAAAGCAAATGGATGTAAATTCGCGGCGATGTTCTGGCTTTTTCTTTAAGAAATACCATTTGCGTATTCGACAGATTGCATATCCAAGGAAAATTGCCGTGTAAACAATTACAGAAAAATAGTAGCCATCCTTGCCATCTTTGGCAAGCGGAATAAATAATAGCATAATGTGGAGGTAGAGCAGCGCATAAAACAGGTAGGCAAAGCGCTGGATCTGCTTCCACTTTTTTGCTTTCATACGCTTACGAATCTTTGGAAAAGAAAGGATAGTAAGCAAAATCATAATGATAAGAAGAATAATTGTAATGATGCAGGCAGCGAATTGATTGGCAGGAAGTGCGGATGCATTGGTAAAGAAACGCACGAAATAAGTTCTTCCATAGCCAATGTTGTGACCAAGCGTCAGCATTGCGGCAAAGATAGAAAGCTCACCGCGCACTGGCATAAGTCGCTTAATCAGCCAAGAACCGTTAGAGAAGGCACCTGTCCACATGACAATACACCAGAGTGCGCATGAAAGGGCACCGCGGCGAAATAGATCAAGAAGAAATGTGACAGCCTCTGGCAGATTCCTTGAAAAAGGAAATAGTGATATAAAAAGTGTAAGCGCAAGTGCACCTATGTACCACGGATACGGATGACGTTTGATTGTGGATTTTGCAGTCAGTGCAAAGATTGATGCGATGATCAGTGAAAAAATAAATAACATAGATATTTGATTACCTCCGTTTATACTTATATAAGATGTTAGGGTCAAGAGATCAAAATTATCTTGTAAGCGAGTTTGCATCGGCTGTATGACCTTTTGACATTGGTATTATAAATTTAGTGTAACATAAGAAAAAATACATCACAAGCAAACAGGAAACACAAAAAAGACGAAAAAAAGACATGAAGTTAGTACAAACTAACAAGAAATAGACAAAGATGAAGAAAGGCAGTTCGTATAAAAGGAAAAGCATAATTAAAAATTGTTAGAAATAACTAACTGGAGTTCACAATAAAACATATGAAAAACGTCAAATTGCTGTTTTTATATAAATAGTCTTTTTTTCTCAATAAGGGTGTTGATTTTTATGATTGTGTTAGAATATACTAACTGCCATCGGCAATAAAAAATTAAAGGAGATATCATTTATGAGAACAAAAATGGCATTAGCTGTGTTGGCGGCAAGTACCTTGGCAGCAGGAAATATGAGCGCTTTTGGAGGAGTTTTAAAAAGTGAGAGCACACCGGCAACAAGCGAGGTACAGACAGAGGAAGCTTCTGGTGCAGAGGATGAGGCACAAACAGTAAGCATTGAGACAAGTGAATATTACTTTGGTAAGATTAATGTTCCATATGCAGATTTTTATTATGGAGAAATCAATCATGTACAGCCAGAGGCACTTGAAGATGCAGCCGCAGGTCAGTATGATGCAGAGGATAAGGTAACAGCAGCAGGTCTTCGTGAGGAAGGTATTTATGATTCCGTTACTTCTGCGACAAGCCAGAAATCTCAGCGTTTTGAAAAAAGCTATTTTGAGCAGAATGGCGATGGAACCGATATTTTAGGACCATCCAGTGTAAATGTGGCAATTCCAAAGACATTGTATGATGATGTAAAGGCAGCAATCGAAGCTGATACTGAGTGCAGCAACCCACTTGTTGAGTTCGTATCATCACTTGAAGAAGTTTCAGAGGAAGTTCCGGCTGAATATAAGGTAATCAATTCTGATGGTACATTAAGCCAGACAATTGGAACAACTAATGAGGCAGAAAATGTAACAGTTTCCTTTGCAACAGTTTCAACATGGGGAAATTATCAAATCGACTTTGACGGTCTTGAGATTGAATCTGCTGATATTCAGGGTGCACTCCTTGAAACATCTGACGGAGAAATTTATGGTCTTGAGCATTTGGATAACTTATGGCTGCGCGCAAATGAGATTGCATTTGCAGCAGAAGAGATGACTGAGCCACATGGAAATACACCGTCATGGCAGCGTTTTGCTGACATTCAGGGAAAGACGATCACAAAGGTAACTTACATGCTGGCGGATCAGGATGATATCTCTATTGAGACTGATCTGTACTGCAAGGAGCTTCTTGGAGAAGAATATTCCATTACAACAGATGAGAGTGTTACTTATCAGAAAGATGGCACTGCAATCAATATCACATATACAACACCAGATGACAGCGATTATAGTGTAGAGGCTGTCGCAGCAGGACGTACTGCCGTAGAAGATGGACTTTACAGCGTAGAAGACAACGTAATTACTCTGAGTGGTGATTTAAAGCCAGGCAGCTACACAGTTACCTTCTCAGATGACAAGTATGCAAGCAAGAAGTCAAGCACACTTGTTGAGTCAGGCTTAGAGGAAGGCAGTGTTTCTATTGAAAATAATGCTGTTGTAATCTCAGATAATGAGCAGGGGCTTACTGGCGCAGATTATGCGGCACAGGTAACAAGTGTTGTTGTAAATGGTGAGCCAGTAAATGCAAAGGGCATTGCAGGTATCTTATTCAATGAGGATGGAAGCATAAATAGGGATGCTGAAATCGAAGGTCAGGATGGAAATGTTAAGGTATTTGACGGAAGTGATTCCTATGAGATTGAGTTAGAAGCAACTGGATATCCGTCTGTAAAGGGAACTGTAACAGCACAGTAATAAAACAATTTGAAATAGTAGATAGTAAGCAAAAGGCTGGCTGCCATATGACTCGCGGCCAGCCTTTTGTAGAATATAGAACAGCAACCAATGAGAGAAAGGAAGATTTTCATGAATCGAAAGAAAAGTTTTGCTAATCTTTTGAAAATAACTTGTGTTATGGTCTGTTCATGCATTGGCACACAGCTTGTTTGGGCTGATAAGACTAATAGCGAGAGCATAACAGATACTGCAATGGGAACTGACTGTAGTGTCCGTGTTTTTGGTTCGGATGGAACTGCAAAAGATATTATGGATATGCTTTCTGATATTGAGAATAAATATTTATCATGGCGCATTGAAGGCAGCGATATTGCCAATATCAATGAAAATGCATCAGAGAGCGAGCCTGTTATGCCATCAAAGTGGACATATAGTTATCTGGAAAATGTGCTTGATCTTGCAAGAAAAAGCAGTGGTGCATTCGATCCGACATTAGGCCGCGTGTCACAGCTTTGGAATCTGGAAAGTGACAATCCCTATATTCCATCAAAAAGCGAACTGACAGAGCTTCTTTTAGAGACTGGCTGGGAAAAAATAAATCTGGGTGACGGTGAAGTGTTTTTAAAAGATGGTGTGCAGATTGATCTTGGAGCAGTCGGAAAAGGAATCGGATGTGATGAAGCACGAAAAATGTTAGAAGAGGCAGATGCTGACGCAGCAGTGGTATCCGTTGGCGGAAGTATTTTGACGTATGGAAAAAAGCCAGATGGAAAATCATGGAAGATCGGCATTGCAAATCCACGCACTGAAGATGGCGAATCGTATCTTGGTTCATTAACGATTGATGGAACATGCAGTATATCTACATCTGGAGATTACGAAAAATATGTGATTGAAGATGGTGTGCGCTATCATCATATTTTAGATCAGAAAACAGGATATCCGGCAGAGAGTGGGCTGATCTCCGTCACAATTGTCTGCGATGACGGATGGCTAAGCGATGGCCTGTCTACTGCATGCTTTGTGCTTGGCTATGAAGACAGTCTGCCGCTGTTAGAGACTTATCAGGCAGAGGCTGTGTTTGTAACCGAGGATAAAGAGGTAATTGTAACAGATGGATTAAAAGATATGTTTACATTGACAGATTTTTCGTATGAACAGGTGGAAGAATGAGCGAAAAGAAACGAGCAATTATAATCGCTTCAATACTAAGTTTGATATTTATATTGTCTGCGGTTTTGACTGCGCACCAATTTCTGATAAAACAAGAAGCGGCAAGCGCAGCAATTTATCAGAATGGCAAATTAATTAAAATTATTTCAACTGATCACGAAGAGACATTTCGCATTGAAGATGGTGAAAATTGGAATGAGATTACTGTAGACAAAGACGGGATTCATGTGAGCGGTGCGAGCTGCCCGGATAAGATTTGTATGCATACCGTGTGGAGAGGAAAAGGTTCTCTTCCGATTGTGTGTCTGCCAAATCATCTTGTGATCACAGCGGCACCAGAAGAAACGGATGATGAATTTGATGTGCTGACATACTAGAGTAAATGAAGTCAATATGTGATATGTAACTTCTATCAAATTAGACAGAGTACCACGTCCATAGGAGTTGCGTAGCGCATCGTGTGGAGACTTAATATATGTGGCAGCTGCCTGATTTTATGTAAAATAAGAAAGAATAAACAAAAATGGAAACAAAGAAAAAAGATAAAAGGAATAAAGCAGAGAAAGCAAATAAAATGGATATAAAAAAGATGACAGCGCTTGCAATGTTTTCAGTGATTGCGCTTACAATCTTTACAGCAGAATCCATGATCGGACCGATTGTACCAATTCCAGGAATTAAGCTTGGACTAGCCAATATCGTAACACTTCTTGTACTGGTTTTATATGGACCAAAGGAAGCAGTATTTGTGCTGATCGTGCGAATCCTTCTTGGAAGCATGTTTGGCGGACAGATGATTTCATTTTTTTATAGTTTGTCTGGCGGTATTCTGTGTTGGCTTGTCATGAGCCTTATTAGTGCGCTCCTTAAGAAAAAGTTTCTTGTGCTGATAAGCATGTGCGGAGCTGCTGCCCATAATATCGGACAAATTTTGGCTGCCATTGTGATTACACATTCTATAAGCGTAGTAGCATATTTACCTGTTTTGATGCTCAGCGCAATGATCACAGGCTGCTTTACTGGACTGGCAGCCCAGGTGTGCTCAAAGAGACTGCAGAGGATCTTAAAAATTTATTTTGAATAAGAAAAAACTGATTTGTCGGGAAAGCTGGCAGGTCAGTTTTTATTTTACCTAAAATTTACATAAATGCATCGCAGACTTGACGGAGTGCTGTTACACTGCTTTGCGATAGGCAGAATATCAAATAAAAATGTAGCAAGGCACAGAAGGGAAAAGGCGCAAAGATGCAAAAAGAAATTTTTATGAATAGGGAGCTTTCGTGGCTTAAATTTAACGAGCGTGTATTGGAGGAGGCAGAGAATATAAAGGTGCCGCTATGCGAGCGTCTTTCATTCGCGGCAATTTATCAGAGTAATTTGGATGAATTTTTCATGGTTCGTGTAGGATCACTGATTGATCAGGAACTGCTAGGAAAAGGAGAGCGTGAAAATAAGACACAGATGACGGCACAGGAGCAGATCCGTGCAATTTTACCGCGTGTTCAGGAATTAAATACGAGAAAGGATATCGTGTACACACAGATTATGCACAGCTTGGAAAAGCAGGGAGTGCGTCTGGTAGATTTTCATAAGATCACTCAACAGGAGAGTACACGACTCAGAGCATATTTTCAGGCAGAAATAGAGCCACTTTTATCTCCATCTGTGATTGGAAAACGACAGACCTTTCCATTTTTAAGAAATCGCGAGCTTTATGCGGTGGCAGCGCTTGAGAATAAAAGCGGAAAAAAGCGTCTTGGCATTATTCCGTGTGTTAATACGGGATCAGGAAAAATTTTTTCAAGACTAATTAACGTCAAGGGAAGCGATATGTATATGCTCTCAGAGGATCTTATTCTTCATTATATGCCAAGGATTTTTAAAGGCTATCAGGTAAAGGAAAAGGCCATTATACGAATTACAAGAAATGCAGATATTGACGCAGATGCATTATATGATGAGGATCTTGATTACCGCGATTTTATGGAGAAACTGATCAAGAAAAGAAAGAAGCTGGCGCCGCTTCGTCTTGAAATTGAGGGTGATTTAAGCGGTGAAACAGTAAAGGCGCTTTGTGGCCATCTTGATTTAAATTCCTGCTATGTGTATTATGCAAAGTCACCGCTTGATCTGTCCTTTGCCTATGAAATTCAAGATCTGCTTCGAAAAAATACACAGCTGTTTTTTGAAAAGCGCGTACCGCAGAAGTCTCCTATGTTTAGTCAGAGTCAGCCAATCCTTGATCAAATAAGAAAAGAGGATAAATTACTGTCTTATCCATACGAAAGCATTAAGCCATTTTTACAGATGCTTCATGAGGCGGCAAATGATCCAGATGTGATTTCAATTAAGATGACTCTGTATCGCATGGCAAGGCAGAGTAAGGTGGTAGAATATCTGATTGAGGCTGCAGAAAATGGCAAGGAAGTATTTGTACTTGTTGAATTAAAAGCGCGTTTTGACGAGGAAAATAATATTGAGTGGTCGCGTCTTCTCGAGGATGCAGGCTGCCGCGTTATTTATGGATTAGACGGCTATAAGGTGCATTCAAAGCTTTGCCTGATTACAAAGAGAAGCGAAGACAGAATTGAATACTATACGCAGGTAGGAACTGGAAATTACAATGAAAAGACCTCACGTTTGTACACTGATTTGTCATTCATGACATCAAATGTGCAGATTGGAATGGAAGCAGCAAGGATTTTCCAGGCGCTTGCAATGGGACAGACACCAGATGAACTGAA
>OLSF01002305.1_pt1 | contig 15238 bp, 12 predicted proteins | sample 1672301 | NCBI WGS metagenome assembly OLSF01 (sample SAMEA3136669, study PRJEB25190) | human gut metagenome | biome: human gut; feature: human-associated habitat; material: faeces | place: Austria | collected 2013
TTGCGGCGTTGCTTTTGCGCCTCTTCGAATTTGTATTGCCTTTTTTCAATTTTGGTGTTCAAAATAGGGATGTTTTAGAAATGACTGGTTGTTGAGGAGGCACTATTTTAGTTTAACGTAAATGTCTGATGAAACGTAAATTGCCGGGGAAATAAGGAGAACTGTAAATGCACAAAAAATCAACAAGAAAAGACAGGATAGAAATTTTTCTTGACACGCAAAACTGGATAAAACAAGATGCCGACCTTTCTGCATCAGTTGACAGAGCAAAGAAAAACACAGAAATTTTCTATGAAGATGAATATCCTGTATTTGACAGGAAACTGACACACACCGTTGTTAAAGTATCAAAGGACAGAAGTTATCAGGCAGCTATGAGATTATCAAAGCGGTATAATGGCAAGAAGATTGCCGTACTTAATTTTGCGAATGCTTTTCATGCAGGCGGAGGAGTAACAAGCGGTGCAAGTGCGCAGGAAGAATGCCTTTGCAGAACATCAACTCTCTATCCACTTATATACAGACGTACCCTCAGAGATACTTTCTATAAGCATCATAAGGACTTGAACACTCCAAAAGCAACAGATTCTTTGATTTACACAGAGGGTGTCGTCATTTGCAAAACGGATTGCGATTATCCTGAGCGTATGCCGAAAGAAGATTGGACAACTGTGGATGTTATTACTATGGCGGCACCGGATCTGAGAGTAACGTCAAATATTCATGTGCCAATGATTAGCAAAGGAACAATTATGAATGATGCAGAGCTGTTTGGTTATCATGTTAAAAGAGCAATACATATGCTGACCGTTGCGGCGGCAAAAAAAGCTGATATACTCGTTTTAGGAGCTTTCGGCTGTGGTGCTTTTCAGAATGATCCGGATGTTGTTGCAAATGCGTACAAAACTGCATTATCGGTATTTCCAAAGGTTTTTGAGCATATAGAATTTGCAGTTTATTGCCCGCCGAATGATAGTGCCAATTATGAAGCGTTTTATAAACATCTTGATTGCAGATATAATATTCACGAAAAGCTTACAGAATTTATCAACGAACCAAATCCTGATAAATGGCATGGTTTTTCAGAACTTATGTATGAATCAGGTTTTGAAATGGATTGTTATAACTCGGCTCCTGAATATGAACAGTACGATAATCCTGAGCATACTGAAAAGGAAATACAGGACAATCTTCTTAAACACATGGAAAAATGGACTTTACAGCAGGTCGGAAACTATATTTTTTCCAGATACCGTGAACTGACGCATTGGTCTGACGGTGGTTACCCAAAGGAAAAAGGTACTTATTTCTTTAGGAAAGCTTTTGAGATACTTGAGGATAAAATCAAAGAATAATACGGCTGTTAAAAAATGAAAATGCTTGCAGAACTCAATGGGAAGTGGTGTAGAAAAATGAGAAGAATAATGATTACAAATGATGACGGAGTGAATGCGAGTGGAATTATTCGTCTTGCAAAAGCCGTAAAAGCGTACGGAGAAGTGTGGGTAGTAGCTCCGGACGTTCAGAAAAGCGGAGCGTCACACAGTATCAATCTTCATACACCGATTGCTGTGTGCGAAGCGGATTTCCCTGTAGACGGAGTTAAGGCATTTGCAGTTTCCGGCTCTCCTTCGGACTGTGTAAGGGTTGGTGTTCTAAATCTACTGCCCGAAAAACCGGATATTGTTCTGTCGGGAATTAATTTCGGATATAATGCCGGAACTGATGTAATGTATTCCGGAACAATCGGTGCGGCAATGGAGGCAATATTTCAGAGAATACCGGCAATTGCATTCTCTGAGGGAACAAATGACGGTTACATAATAACTGATTTATGGCTTGATAAAATTCTGAGTGAAGTAATGAATATGGAGCTTGGTACAGAGAGTATTCTGAACGTGAATTTTCCTACCTGTAAACCGTAGGAACTCAAAGGTATTTTCAGAAACAGATTTGTTTCAAAAAGTTTTATTTTCAAAGACAGTTATATCTGCAATACTCTGCCTGACGGAACAAAAACATACATGGTTGAGGGTGAATATCAGGAAAAAGCTGAGGAAGGTTCAGACTTAAAAGCATTGTTTGACAAATATATTTCAATCGGAACAGTGAAAAATATCGGGTGAAAGAAGTACATTTGAATGAGGATTCAAAGAATCTTTTGCGTTGAGTGATTATAATGATATTTCTGATGGAATATGTAACTGTTATAATAGAAACAGGAGACGTTAATTGCATAGAAAAACCGTAAAAATTATTGGAGTTGATAAAATGGTAGATACTAACAAATCAAGTTCTGTTGAACAACAGAGTGCAGAAGTTTATATGGCATCAATTATTGAAGGCTGGTTAGGCTGTCCAATGGAGAGAAATGCAAAAGTGGAGCTTTCTACTGGAGTACATATTGAGCCTGATTTATATTCAGAAGATAAAAAAATTATATGTGAAATATTCGCTCATATAGGTGCCTTAAAAGTTGGACAGCAGCATAAAGTATCGCAGGATATTTTAAAAATGTTATTATTAGAGAAAAGCACTGGCTTTCAGTATAGAAAAATTATTGTAGTAGCTGATGATAAGGTTGAACAATTTTTGCACGGAAAATCATTTATTGCAGAAAGCATCCGGCAGTTTGGAATAGAAGTAAAGAAGGTTAATCATTCTGATGAAGTCCGTACGAGTGTATCAAATGCACAAGCCAGACAGATTATGATAAATTTGAATTAATACAGGGGGAAATAGGTATGGCATACCAAACAGCACTAACTATAGAAACGTGATACCGATTCAGATATTCTGCGTCTGGTGTTATCCATACTTAATCCTATGCTTACATGTACTTTGCCGGCATGGATGGAATTTGTTATGAATCATAACGTGATGCGTTTCGCACAGATGGCAGTTCGTGTTTTCGGCTGTGAGATGAATTTTGAAAAGCCTGAACTTACTGCAAAGAAGGGAATTACCGCATTCAGACAGTTCTTACACAGTATAGGACTTCCTGTAAATTTCGAGAACTTGGTGCAAAAAAAGGGGATATGAATATGAAAAAAGAACAGTTGATTTCTATAATTGAAAAGCTTCAAAAAATGAAATGTGTTCAGGAATATGGTGACATACAGGAAAGTCTGAAACACATCAAAAACCGTGTTCAGGATGACGAATTTAAACTTGGTGTTGTGGGTGAATTCAGCACGGGAAAATCAACTTTTATTAATGCTATAATCGGACAGGATATCCTTTCTCATTCTATAGAAGAAACAACGGCAACTGTTACCTATATTCATAATGTGCCGGAAAATGACAAAAGGAAAGGAACTTGTCTTATTAATTATCGTTCCGGAAAAACGGTGAATATTTCCAGTCTTTCCAAACTGGGCAATTATACAACTGCTCAAAGTCAGAATAATGTGGCAGAAAAAATAGCAAGCGTTGAAGTATTTGTTCATTTTTTAAATGTTACACATCCTATTACAATTATTGATACACCTGGATTAAACGGCATTGCTGATAATCATCGGGAAATTACAATTAATGAAATTCAGAAAGCACATGCGTGTATATACCTTTTACCTTTAAGAGGAGTTTCACAGTCAGATATTGATTTCCTGAAAACTTTTTGCCAGTATCAGAGTAATTTCATTTTTATCCAGAATTTCCGTGATGCACTTAAACAGGAAGAGGGGGAAACACCAGAACAAAAAATTGCAGAAATTAAAAAAATATTAAATGAAAAAATGTCAGATAAAGATATATCTATAAAATATCCGGAACCAATTTGTATATCTGCTTTGATGGCACTGGTTTCAAAGGACACAACAATTCCTTCGCTTTATGAGGGAGATGAAACGATTTCATCTGATGACCGGAAAAAGCTCTTTCAGCAATCCCATTTTTCTGAATTTGAAAAATGCCTGACAGATTTGATTGAAAGTGGAAAATATAAGCGGATTGTTCTGTTGTCAGTACAAAATGCACTTGACAAAATTGTTAGTTATTTAATTGATTTAGTAAATACAGATGTGTCGGAAATGACAGAATTATTGAAACAGGATTCAAAAAATATACAGAATCAGATGGCAAGTGAACAGATAAAGAAAATGCGAAACAGTATGCCGGGAAATGAAAGAAAATTAGAGAATTTTGTGCTTGCCAGAAAAACTGATTGTATAAAACTTTGTAAAGATATGATTCAGGAAGAATTTGCACTTGTAAATCAGGATGTCAATAATAATGTGGACAAAAAACTTGAAAAATATGAGAATGTTGAAGATTTTGAAAAAAACAACAGAAAAAAAATCAGTACATATTACTCCGCATTATGCAGCAGTCATGCACAGAATATTAAAACAAAGCTGGATACTAAAATAGATGCCCTTCTTCAGCAGATTTATGTGACTGCTATTTTGCAGGCAAAACGATATCAAGGTTTACACACTTCAGTTAATACCTCTGATTTTCAGGCAGATCTTGCGGTGTATTCCGGTGAATTATACAGTAATCTGCAATTCCAGAGTGAGCAGGATAAAATTCAGAAAAAACAAAATGAGGTCTTCAGCAAAAGGCAGGAAATAAAAATTCTTGAAAGAGAAAGTAAAGACTCCACAAAAGAAAATATGATCTGGAAACAACTGGCAGATGAGAAGACACGACACGAGCAGGTAAAGAATTCTCTTCAGTCGCAGCAGAAACGTATTGGAAAATGTCCGCAGCGCCGGACATGGACTACTACAGAAACACGGGAAAAAACCGTGTATCGTGGGGGAATAGGTATTCTGGATAAGCTCCTGGGACCAAAAACTGTTTACGAGGATTATACGGTTTACCATGATAACAGTAACGAGATTGCCAAATGGGAAAGAAAAAATCGTAAGTTTATAGAGAAAAAACAACTGGAAGAGGAACAGTATCAGGAAAAGTGCAGTTCACTGGAACAGCAGCTTAAAAATTTAGAAAACCTGAAAAATAAAAACAAAAATCAGAAAGAACGTATCCAACAGCAAATTAAAAGATTGGAACGGGATGTAGAGGAAATGAAAAAAGACTATGATTTCAAAGTGAAACGTGCCAAGACCGAATTGCTCAATAATACAAAAAGGGAACTTAAAAAACGAATTAATGAGCAATTTGAAATTATTTCATATAACACAACGAATTATATGCAGAGCTTATTTGATATCAATACTGATAGAATCTGGGCACTTGTGAAAACAACATATCAGAAGTTCACAGAAGAACATATCAGAGAACTGGAAAATATCATTAGCGGCAATAATGAAGAACTGTCGAAAAAGCAGCAGGGGAATGTGGATATGCTTAATTCACTTCGGCGGATTCATGCTGATTTAATAAAATAAAAAGGGGTAAAAAAATGGGAAACATTTACAAAGAACAATTTCTGGAAAACAAGAAGAAAATCGGGGAATGTCTGGACAAGACTATTTCATTCATGGATGAATTAGGAGAAGAAAACCGAAAAAAAGCACTTATCAAGCAGAAAAATGATCTGGAAAGCGGAGAATTTACCATTGTTGTTGTCGGCGAATTCAGTGCAGGTAAGTCTACGTTCTTGAATGCTCTGATGGGGAAGAAGCTTCTTCCGTCATACACAAGTGAAACAACAGCTACCATAAACTTTCTGAGACACAAAAACTGTTCAGAAAATGGAGAAGAAGGATGTGTTTATTTTACAGACGGAAGCAAAAAGGATATTGCCCATGCTGATGATGCCACCATTACCAGATATGTAAGCACAAAAGGTGATAATGTTGCAGAAACTGTGCACCATCTTGACTTGTATATGGATTCAAAATTCCTGGAGGACAATGTTACACTGGTAGACAGTCCGGGTCTGAACGGCGTTGCAAGTGGACATGCAGAAATTACAAAGGAACAGATTCAGAAATCCAGTGCCAGCATTTTTATGTTCAATGCAAAACAGCCTGGCAAAAAAACTGATTTTGAAGTTCTGGCAGAACTGAGCAAACGAGTTAGCAGCATTATCTGTGTTTTAAACCAGATAGATGCAATTAAAACCAGTGAAGGTGAGACTGTCGAATCCGTCATTAAAAAACTGAAGAGTGATTATAAAAAGGTCATGGGAGATGAAGTAGACTCGATTCCGGAGATTTATCCGATATCTGCATATCAGGCATTGGTCGGAAGAGATTCTTCCCTTACAGTACAAAATAATCTGGGTGAGGCTTATATGCCTACGGCAGAAGAACGTATAAAGTACGAAGAAAAATCCAATATGGCGAAGTTTGAGGAGCGCTTATTCCGTTATTTGACACAGGGGGAAAAAGCGAAAGTATCAATGTCAACTCCAATCACACAGATGGCACAAATGCTGAATGAGATACAGGGAGAACTGGAAGAAGAAAAACAGCTTTATGACGGAAAGATTGATGCTCAGGAACTGGAAAATGAAATAGGAGCACTGGATGAAAAGCGTCAGGAACTGGAAGAGGAACTGAAAGAAAAGAAAAAAGAAATTCGTCTTAGTATTGATGAGAACAAAAAAGATATTATTGACAGCATGAAAGCTGATGCTGACAGACTGAAAAAGCAGCTTATTAGTCAAATGGAGAGCTGGGAAGAAATTGAAGACATTGATCCGGAGAACATTCAGAAGCGTCTGGAAAACGGTATGGACAAAATTCTGGAAAATGCGGAAAATGACTTCAGAGACAGCAATGGAAGATTCATCGCAGAATATACTGATAAAATCATTGATTCCTCTTTGGGTACAGAGTTCAAATTCAAGATTTCTGGTGAGTTGGAGCCGATTGATGTAATATCACTCGGAATTGAAGAACATCAGGAAGAAATCAGGCGTCTGGAGAAAGAGGAGGAAGCACTAAAGGCAAAAGGTGAAGAATTAGATGAAAATTTCTTTGCAAAGCTGGAAAATGAGGAAAAGAGGGAAAAGCTTGCAGCAGAAATAAAAGATAAAAAGGCTGCACTGGAAAATTATGAGCAGATATCTTCATCTTCAATTCCTTCAGTCAGAATTTATACAGAAAAACAGCAGCAGGAACAAATTTTGAAAAAGCGTAAGATTCTGGGAAATAAGGTACAATATGTCATGGTCGATGTTACCAAGAAAGACAGCAGTGAACGGGACGATTATATTCGGGAACGAAATCGAATACTCGCCAAAAAAGAAGCAGAAATCAGAAAACTGGAAGAAGAACTTAGAGGTATTCCTGCAGGAAACGTCAGAGAAATACAAAAAAAGCAGGAGAAGATTGAGGCAGCCCTTGAAGAAAAAAGTCAGGAGCGAATTCGTCTTAACAATGAATTCAGAATTAAAGCTGAAAATAAGATTAATCGTGCCATAAAAAAGAACAAGCAAATGATTGAGTCTTTTCTTGATTATAATATTGATATGGCAAAACGTGAATTTATAAAGGCGATTCAAAATAACGAAAATACGATCGTTACAGTTATTTCCGATCAGATTTCCGTAACATTGAAGCAAAAAATTGAAAAGGCTGAAATGCGCATTAAGCAGCTTCAGGAAGAGATGAGCAAAGAAGAATCGGACAAGCTGGAAAAAGTAACTCTTGTCAATGATAATATCACCAAAGTACAGCAGCTTCTTGATGAAGTTGGAAAGCTTTATGATATTGTGGACAGTACCCCTGTGGATGTTATTGATACTGTAGATCTGGAGGATTAAAAAATGTTTGAAACAATTGAAAAAATGTGGGAAGTTGCAGCATTTCTTGGCGATACAAATGAAAATGAAACACTTGATGTTATGCAGAATGCACTTGAGAAAAAGGAATATCTGATCAGCTTTATGGGACAGTTTTCTGCCGGAAAATCAAAGCTAATAAACAATATTCTTCAGAAACAGATTCTTCCGGTGCATATTACAGAAACAACTGCTGTTATCACCATGATTCGATTTGGAGAAACGGAATATGCTGAAATTACATACAAAAACGGTCAGGAAGAAATAATTACCGTTGATGAATCACAGCAGCTGTGGCAATCAGGCAATTCTGATAAATTGGCGGATATTGAGGCTATTACGATTTATCTTCCGAATGATCTCCTTAGAAATGGTTTGATAATTGTAGATACTCCGGGTATCAATACCATTATTGATTCACACGTTCAACTGACAACAGAACTCTTAAACCGTTCTGAAAAAGTAATTTATGTCATGGGTAAACCTATGACAGATGCTGATATGAAGTTTATTCGTAAAATAGAAGACTGCGGTATTTCTATGCTTTTTGTAAGGACTCACATGGATTCTGTAATTTTTGCAGAAGAAACTCTTGATGAAGTTCTTAATAAAGAGAAAGCCTTATTTGAAGGTTTAACCACAGATCCCGTATTTTTCGTTTCTAATGAACAGGAAAATCATTTTTTCCACGAAATTGACGCTCTTCGTGATTATCTGCAGATTAAACTTGCAGATAATGTTCAGGCTTCTCTGGAAAATTCATGCAGACAGAGAATCGCTCTGATAGCAGCAAAGTTCTATCAGGAACTTACACAGCAAAGATTGTCTTTTCAGCAGCTGACATATGATAAAACGCAGGAATACAATGAAAGCAAGAAAAAAATTACTGACGTTATGTCGCAGTTGGATCAGCAGATGGAAAAACGGGCTGCAAGGTCTTCAAAAATATGTCAGGAGGCAGAAAAAGAGGCTGAAGAAGAAGTTCAGAAAGCTATTCAGAAAACGGAGTCCTCTATTCTTAATTCGCTGCAGAACATTCCGGTTGAAAATGGTCTGGAGCAATATGAAGAAGTGACAAAAGACTGCATTTCTGAATGTTGCCATAAGATACAAAATATCTATATGAATTGTATGGAACATATTGTGGGAGATGCAAGAGAAGAATTCAAGGAAATTCTGAAACAAAATTTCCCTGATTCTGAACTTAGTTCTTATGTTCCTGAAACAATCGAAGAAACTCAGGAACAGCTGTGGGCAATAGAAGAGGTTATGGAAAAGCAGGAACAGTATGCTGCGGAACAGGAAGAAACAGATGCCCGCATAAATGAGTTAAAAGAAAACGCTGCTTCTATTGAGAATGAAGTTAAAATCGCAGCTGAAAAGCGAGCTTATATGGAGCAGACTCTTAAGGAATATCCTGCATATGAGGCAAGATACAGAGTCGTTCAGGAAGCATCCCACAAAAATGAAGCTCGCATGAAAACTATCGGAAATATTCTGGATTTTGCTACAATCCTGATTCCGGGAAGTGTATTTACAAAAATTGGTGCAAAGGCAGTCAGCGGAACTGCAAAGATTGCTTCAAAAGTCGGTGTATCAGCAGGCAAGCTAAAAAAAATGGAGAACGTTGCAAAAACACTCCAGAACAGTTCAAAAGTGATAATAAAAGCAGATAATGTTGATCATATTTTGGATATGGCAAAGGCTGGTCAGAAACTTACCAATGCTGCAACAATTTATCAGGAAAAAAAGAATTCGCCTTTAAAAATTCTGGATTATCTGACATTTGAATACTACTTCACAAAGATTGGAAAGCATTTCGATCAGGATGAAATCACAGAAGTTGATAAAGAATACGAAAATGCTTATTATGAGAAGAAATCGGAGCTTGAAAAGCAGGTAGACGCAAGTGTTCAGGAGGAAATGAGCCGCCGCATTGCTATGAACCAGAATATGTCTGAAATCAGACGTCTGGAAATGGAAAAAAGACTGCGCCAGGCACGACAAACAGAGGCAGAACGGGAATTAAAAAAAGTAAAAGCCCGTATCGAGAAAGAAAAAGCACAGATGATGCATAAGAAAATATGTGATTTTTATGCAAAATCCGGTTCAGATGCTGTTTATAACTTTGCAGATGAACTTAAAGAAAAAATGAAAGAGAATTTTTCAAAATATGTAGAATTGTATACTGCATCGGAAAGTGTTTCGATTATGCAGAAACTGGCAGAACAGAAACATAAGCTTGAATTGCTGGAATCTGAATTCAAAGCACTAAGCCCGGAACAGGTTCAGAAAAAGAAGCAGGATTTCCAGACAAATTCTGACTTTTTAAAGAGTCTGATGGCAGAATAATCTGAGGAAAATCAATGAATACAAAGTATAATCAAATATTACTGTTTACTAACACCGAAGACTCAGCTGAAGAATTCTATTGTATTATGTTAAAGAAAGAAAAACGGAATGCTTTTCGCAGACAATTTCAGAATTGTAAAAAAGTTATTGCTTTCGGGAAAACAGATTTTGATGAAACAAAAGAAGTATCTGTGAAATCCGATACCCTATGCGTAACATCCGGTTTTCTTCCTCCTTATGTGACAATTGCCTATGAAAAAGGCGGAGCAGTAGAGCAAATAAAATCTGATAAAATAATTGTATGGCAGACCTTTCCGGCAGAGGATAATATTGAACTGGAAAGAACTGTGCGTCTTTTGCAGGAGAAAAAAGCCTGCAACCCATTTTTTGAAATTTATGTAGTATTATACAGCGGCAATGTCAGAACTGGAGTAACAGATTTAAAATCACAAACAGAAGCCCTTTATCAGTCAGAAAGAAACTGTCAGAAAAAATATGCAGATTGCAAAGTCATTGCATGCTCTTCAGAAGAACAGTTTTATGAAAAGAAAGATGAGATTTTATTCTCATCAGCTGGAATTGATAGTACTGCTTTTTTTATTGGTCCAAAGCAGAAATTATGTGAAATTGAAACCAATCTGAAAAATGCAATGGATTATTTCAGTATGTATTGTAACCTGCCATATGACCCAATAAGCGGGGTTTTATCCCATGAAGAGCTTACAAGAATAACTCACAACTGGGAAAAAGTAATAAACAGCAAAAATCTGATGAAAACATACTTCGATATTTTTATGGCTTCACCGGTTTATTCGGCACTGGAAGTGTATCTGACAGATTTCTATCTGGAAAATGTCAAAGAAATTTGTATATGGGATATGGAAAATGATATCTTAAATTTAAAGGAGGAACTACGGGCAAAACTGATTGCAATTCAGAAAAATAATTCAGCAGACCCGGTTCAGGCTCCTGCAAAGGAAATTGATTATTCTTCAGAATCAAAATACAGCGATTTACAGAGAACATTTATAAACCTGCTGAATCATTTTTATGAAGAAGATGCGAAGAATGTTTTATTCAGACACATTACAGATAAAATCACAAAGTACAGGAGAAAAATGCCATGACACATAAAAGATTACTTTCTGAGATTACGGTGCTGACAAAAGAAAATACAGAACAGCTGGAATCTGAAATAAAAGAACAGGTAAGAAAACAGGTTGATGAGGCAAATCAGAATTTACTGCAGTCTTTTTCAGAAAGCTACCAGACTGCACTGGAAAATTTTTCAGAAAAGAATGCAAAACTTCAGGAACAACAGCAGCAAAAAATGCTGGAAATTATGGAAAAATTCATGTCTGGTGCGGTTCAGACTCAAAAGGAATCGGCGGAAAATGTTAATTTACTCATCCAGTCAATGAGAGAAGAGCAAAACGAAAAATTAGATACTGTAAAACAGACAATTTCTGATATCCGTTCTGCAGTCGAAACGCAAAATGATAATTTGAATAATGCGTTGAATAGTATGCAGGATAAGTTTGACAGCATACAGCAGTCTTTCTCAAAGTCTTTAGCAGATATGAAAACGATTATGTCAGGAATATCTGAAATAAACCAGCAGATGTCAGAAAAAATGCTGGAATCACTTGATAAACAGAGTAAGATTTCAGAGTCTTTCAAAAAAACCAATGAGCAGGCTGCTGAAGCAAATTATAAATTACAGAAAAAGTTTTCTGAAACAATTACAGAAAAAATATCGGAGATCAGATCTGTTCTGGATGAATTTAAAGAAAACCAGTCACTCTCTAATATGCAGTTGAAAATTCAAATCTGTTCTACCCTGGCTGATAGCATGGCTTCTGTAGAAGAAGTTCTTGACAAATCATTTAAGAATCATCAGGAAGAGATTAAGGAGATTGAGAAAAAGATACAATCCAACACAGAGGAATATCACAAACAATTAAAACTGGTTACAGAAACCATTGAAAAAAGTCAGGAACTTTCTTCAAAAGATATGGCTTTTCTTGAAAAGATGGCAAAAGGCAGAGGAGTTAAATGAAATATAAAGAAGAAATAGTCCAGTTTCTGTATGATCAGATATCAGAATCAAAAAACAAACTGGAAGATGAGAAATTTAAATTACGGTTTTTATTTGTATATAAAAAAGAATATCAGAATAAAATAACTGAAATAACAGCAGTTATGAATACTGCAACACATCTTTTGATGACATCGCAATTATCAAGGGCACTGAAATATGTCTACATACTTTCCTGTATTGTTGATGATTTTATCAGACAGGTGTATCAGGAAAGTGATGCGGAATCTGGTAAATTTTTAAAAATTGGCTGAGTCTGTCCTATTTGTTTATGGAGATAAATGTCAATTCGCATGAAACTTATCAAGAACAATGTAAAATTTGTATAGCAAGACGAAAAATATGTTTTTATCCGTTGACATAAAAATGTCAGGTTGTTATAATTAAATTATGTATACCGGTAAAAATGTCATAGGTCACAGAAAAACATACAGATGAATGTATTGCATGCCTTTGTCAATAAAAACCTGAGCCACATCGCTAATAAAAAAGTGAGCCAGTTTTGATAAAAAAATAATGAGCCACTAATCATTATTCATGGTTGAGTCGATGCGATAAGACGAGCAGCAGTTCATATTCAGAACGAAGGATCTGAAAGTGACTCTGTCTATGAGTGCAGCAAGCATCATCTCATTTTCAAAAAGCTGAGTCCATTCTGAAAACTCAAGATTTGTGCTGATAATCACGCTGGCTCGCTCGGAACGTTCGGATATGATCTGGAAGAGCATTTCCGATTGGTACCTGTTGAAAGTCAGGTAGCTGAGTTCATCGATTATCAGCAGATCGATTTTACTGAGATTTTTTTCAAGTCTTGATAGCCTGTTCATCTGGACTGCTTCAGCGAGCTCAGCTGCAAGGTTGACCGCAGTGTAGAACTTTACACGATATCCTGCTTCACAGGCATTCATGCCCAGAGCGATCGACAGATGCGTCTTTCCGCTTCCGGGATTGCCTATCATAACGATATTCTGACGCTGTTTTATGAAGTCGCAGGAAGCAAGCTGTCGTATTGTGCTTTCGTTGACATTTTCAAGCCTTGTCATATCAAACTCATCAAGTGTTTTCAGTGACGGGAACTTGGCAGCCTTTATTCTGCGTTTCTGACCTGTTACCGAACGTTCGGCAACTTCCTGTTTCATCAGCTCGATAAGGAACTGCTCATAGCCGTCATCGGGAGAAAGCTGCCGTATGATCTTTTCATAGTTATTGAAGGTAGGAACTTTAAGCTGCCTTGAATACAGTTTTATGGTTTCCTTCTGGATGCTGTTCATACTGAATCACCACCTTTCAGCAGCGAATCATACCGTTTAAGGTCAGGAAGGATTATCTTCACTTCGGTCTCTATCGGTGCTTTACTTGTGGTATTGCCAATAACACAGGAATACAGTGCGTCATAGGAATCTGCATAAGGCAGGTGTTTCAGTAATCCCTCTCCTGTATCAAGATACAGCTTCAATGCCTTGACTATCTCCTTGGGACTATCCAGTTTCATCAGGAATTGATAAAACTCATTCGGTACAGTTTCCTTTATCGGCGCAGCATTGTAAACGCATCTGGGACGTTTTTCAATAAGTCCTATGTAGTGTTCAAGGCAGTAATGAGTACAGTTGTGGTGATAATCACGGTCATATTCAGCTATGATATTTCCATTGTACAGCATCCTGACTTTGTTTCCGCTGCCTTTTACTGTTATCATTCTGGAGCTGTACTGATAAGGTACAGAATACTTGTTATGATCAAATCTTACAAGTGAGAAATCATCAGCCTTGACCTGAAGTGTGTTTGAAGTATCATAGCGATACGGCGGCAGAGGAATCCAATGTTCTTTGCAGTTTTCCGCCATTTCTCCGACAGTCATACTTTTGCCGGATATTTTATGTCTCCTGTACTTCTCGCAGAATTCAAGCAGTTTCGTGTTAAGTTCCCCGATAGTTGATATATTCGGCACAGGCACGAAGCAGTTTCTTCTGACAAGTCCTACCAGACCTTCTACAAGACCTTTTTCATGCCCTTGTGCAGGATTGCAGAATACGGGTCTGAATGAATAATGAGCTGACAGTGACAGATACTTATCTGTTGATTTTGCGTGATGTCCAAAGCCTTCTTTTACAGCAACACGAGCGTTATCAAAGATGATCTTCTGCGGAGTTCCGCCGAAATGCTCAAGTCCTTTTACTATTCCTTCAAGAAAGCTTTCTTCATTCTGCCTATAGAAGGCAGTAACAAATATATCTCCGCTGTAGCATTCACGCATACACCATATCTGTATCTTCTGTTTGCAGCCACCGAGGATAATAGTTGCTTCCCCCCCAGTCGACCTGTACAGCTTCGGCAGGTTCGTATGACAGCGGTACAAAGATATCATGAATATTGCATCTAAGCTCAGCTACAGTCCGCCTTACAGAGGCTTCACAGCCTTCATAGCCGCATTCAGCCACCAGACGTTCATAAATCTTATGAGCCGTATGGTGCTGTTTCCGTGGTGCTTTCTTGTCGGATTCAAGACACATGATAATGAAAGCCTTGACTTCATCGGTGATGATATCGTTCTTCCTGCCGCTTCCGGGCTTTCGTTCCCACGGAACTGTTTGTCCTTCCCAGTATTTCTTTACGGTATTACGTGATACGCCAAGTATCTTCGCTACATTACGCTGACTGTAGTCAGTATGCTCCCGATAATATCTGATCTTTTCATAGATCTCCATTGCTATTGCCACTCCTTGTTCCTCCTGTACACAAGCTCTTTCTCTTATTATACAGGATTTTTATTATTAGTGGCTCACTTTTTTATTATCATTTTTGCCCTGACTGGCTCAGTTTTATTTTAGCATACATATTCTATGAAAGAATCTATATCCTTTTCTCTTACTGATGTAATCATTTTTACTGTTACAAACGGATAATTGATGTGCCAGATAAATATTCAAAAAAATGAATATATAAAAATACCCATGATTTGATACTATAATTATTATTTTCTTTTTTCATGAGTAGCTCCTTCATAATATTCAAAATAAAATCCCTCTGTGAGTGAAATGACCCCAAAAAGTTAGACAAAGAATAATCAACAAATCAGTGCAAAGCGA
>OLSF01002318.1_pt1 | contig 15175 bp, 7 predicted proteins | sample 1672301 | NCBI WGS metagenome assembly OLSF01 (sample SAMEA3136669, study PRJEB25190) | human gut metagenome | biome: human gut; feature: human-associated habitat; material: faeces | place: Austria | collected 2013
TCCATCTTGTTGATGAATGCCATACGCGGTACGTTGTAGGTATCAGCCTGACGCCATACATTCTCTGACTGAGGCTCAACACCACCCTTTGCACAGAAGACGCCGACAGCGCCGTCCAGTACACGGAGTGAACGCTCTACCTCAACCGTAAAGTCAACGTGTCCTGGGGTATCAATGATGTTGATACGATGCTCCAGAGCACCCGGCTTCGGCTTTGTGAACTCTTCCAGAGTCCAATGGCAGGTCGTAGCGGCTGATGTAATGGTGATACCTCTCTCCTGCTCCTGCTCCATCCAGTCCATGGTAGCAGTACCCTCGTGAGTATCACCAATCTTATAGTTAACACCGGTATAGTACAGAATACGCTCGGTCAATGTGGTCTTACCCGCATCGATATGAGCCATAATACCAATGTTTCTGGTTCTCTCTAATGGATATTCTCTTCCAGCCAAGGTATTTCCTCCCTAAATTAGAAACGGTAGTGAGCAAACGCTTTGTTTGCCTCTGCCATTTTGTGCATATCTTCTTTCTTCTTAACGGATGCACCTGTGTTGTTAGCTGCATCTAAGATCTCATTAGCAAGTCTCTCTTCCATGGTCTTCTCACCGCGGTTACGGGAGTATGTTGTCAGCCAGCGAAGTGCTAAAGCCTGACGACGGTCTGGTCTGACCTCGATCGGCACCTGATAAGTAGCACCACCGATACGTCTTGCCTTTACCTCAAGAACTGGCATAACATTGTTCATGGCCTCTTCAAATACCTCGAGAGCCGGCTTCTCAGCCTTCTCCTCTACTCTCTTGAAAGCTCCGTATACAATCTTCTGTGCTACACCCTTCTTACCGTCTAACATGATGTTATTGACAAGCTTGGTAACCACTTTGTTATTGTACATTGGATCTGCTAATACGTCTCTTTTCTGAGTATGTCCTTTACGTGGCACGGTTCTTCCCTCCTTAATCATAATTTACTATACAGAACTCTGTCTGCATTGCCCGGTCTCCAGTCTCTGGATCCGGAGGACTTCATTTCGATTAATTCAACGGTACTCACAATGTAGTGGCAGGTATCTGCCCCTTCGTGTTCGTGCGGAAATATATCTCTGTGTGAAACAATTCCAACACTTACCATGTGATACTATTGGTTCGCTGAATTACAGTAACTCTACGCTACTATTTTGCAGCCTTTGGTCTCTTAGCGCCGTACTTGGAACGAGCCTGCTTTCTGTTAGCGACACCGGCAGTATCAAGTGTACCACGGATAATGTGATATCTTGTACCTGGTAAATCCTTAACACGACCACCACGGATCAGAACAACGCTGTGCTCCTGTAAGTTATGTCCCTCACCCGGGATATAGCTTGTAACCTCGATTCCGTTGGAAAGACGTACTCTGGCGATCTTTCTAAGAGCTGAGTTAGGTTTCTTAGGAGTAGCTGTCTTAACAGCAGTACATACACCTCTCTTCTGCGGGGAAGAAGTATTGGTTGGCTTCTTCTGTAAAGAGTTGTAACCTCTCTGAAGTGCAGGTGCTGTAGACTTCTTAACAGATGTCTGACGTCCTTTTCTTACTAACTGGTTAAATGTTGGCATTATTTTCACCTCCTGTTTTATTTGTATGAGATCATAAATTGATCTCGGCGTACGTATGCACGCTAAATCATTATATTAACCCTATCTTTTTTTGTCAAGTTCTTTTCCAAAATTTCCTTGAATTTCGCGGAATACGCGGGTAAAAAAGAGTTCTGCATGCAAAAAGAAAAGATGGAAAACTCCCAACGGATATCTTCCATCTATTCTTCCACATTTTTACATGTTTATACCAAACGGTCAGCCATTTGCCCGTTTTCTCTGCTTCTCCTGTCTCTCACTGGTCAGAATCATATAGATTCCCAGCAGCATCACACCGATGCACAGAACATATTTCGGATTTAACGACTGTCCGGTCTTCGGCGTCTCATCCTTTACCTGCGAGTCATCCGCCGCCTGCGCATTATCCGCCGGCTGCTCCGTCTCCGCCGCTTCCGTCGTCTCTGCCGGCTGGCTTTCCGCCTGGCTTCCGCCTGCCGGTGTAATCACAAACCCGGAGGTTGCCTGCGCCGTTGAATCCGAGTGACGCTCATCCACTACGATGACATAATCACACGCATGCACAAAAGAAAATGACACATTGCCGTCCGCATCTGTATCAGACTGTCCCATATACTCCAGGATCTGATTATCTACATTATAATAGAACAAAGTGCCCAGCTTATTGGCGTTCGCCGCACCGACATTTACGGTCAGCTGCGCCGTCAGGCCAAACAGGTTGTCGTGCGCCAGATGCATCTGCGTTGACCATCCGCTTCCGGTTACTGTGCTCTGCAGGTTCGCCGGCACATTGCTTGTTCCCAGTTCCACGCCAAAATCCGTATCTGCTACAACGCTTGTGTCAATGCTGCTTCCGTCAATCGTCCATGAGATTCCATTTCCCATATCCAGAACCAGCGTCAGCTGCTTATCTGCCGCCAGTGTCAGAATATCCTTCGGCACAACCGTGGTGCCGTTCATGGTAATATAGATCGTTGAACCTGGATCCGCCACCGTCATCTGCGTGTAAATCGCATCCCAGCCCTTCAGTTCCTCATTTCCGGTGATATATGCGGTTCCCTGCTCTGCAAATCTGGTCGTCGCAGGCACTTCCGCCGCTGTCGGCTGCACATCTCCCTGTGTCTCCGCCGTCGTCGCTGCCGCCGATCCGGTACCGCTGCTCTGTGCGCCTGCCGCTCCGGCACTGCCCTTTACCGCACCGCTGCCTCTTCCACTGCCGTTGCCGCTTCTGCTGCCTCTTCCAGATGATGTGCCGTTACTCTTTCCGCTGCTGCCGCTTCCGCTGCCCGTACTGCTGCTGTTATTACCACTGCTCGTGTTGCTGCTGTTATTGCTGTTATTGCTGCTATTGTTATTACTGCTGTTATTGTTATTGCTGTTGTCGCCGCTGTTATTGTTGTTACCGCTGTTATTATTGTCGTTGTTATTGTTGTTATTGTCATCTGCCGGTTTTTCCGTGTCCTCGGTCGGCTTCTCCGTATCCTCCGTCGGCTTTTCTGTATCCTCGGTCGGTTTCTCCGTGTCTTCCGTCGGCTTTTCCGTGTCCTCGGTCGGTTTCTCCGTATCCTCGGTGTCGTCCGGCTTATAATCTGTCACCACAATCGCACCGTACGTCTCCACCAGCTTCGGTGCAGCCGGAGCGCTTCCCGGCACTTCAATCGAGTGGATCTTGAAAGAAGTATTCTGCTCGCCAAACGTTTCTAAGGCCTTGCCAAGGCAGAGTGTCTGAATCTCACTGCCGTCAAACGCACCATCTTCCACGGTTGTCACGCTCTCCGGAAGTGTGACTTTTCCAAGCTTGCAGCCGTAAAATGCATTTTCACCGATCATCTTGGTACCGTCATACACCTCGATGGTTCTCGCCCCCTGCGGGCAGCGGTATAACGTAACCCCGTTCGCCGTGTAGAGTGCATTGTCGTATGACATAAAGTAAGTATTCGTCTCTTCCACGTCAATGGACTGCATGTTGACACATCCGTCAAATGCGTCCGACGCAATGGTTTTGGTCGCCTCGGGTATCACGATACTCTCGAGGGACTCACAATTTTTAAATGCTTCTTTTCCGATTGATGGAAGTTCCCTGGAAATACTTAAGTCCGTCAGTCCTGCACACTCTGCAAATGTGCCATCGCCGATTCCTTCCTTGCTCTCCCACGTTGCACTTTCCAGACTGGTACAGCCGTAGAACACATTGTCTCCGATCTTTGTCACGCTGTCCGGAACCGTAACCTCGGTCAGATATTCACATCCTGCAAATGCGTTATCTCCGATGGTTGTCACACTGTCCGGGATCTCCACCGATGTGATCGTCGTATTGAGGAATACATCGTCATCAATTTTCGTGATGTTATCCGGAATGACAACTGCGTTCTCCGCTCCGACATACCCCTGCAGGGTTGTCCCTTTTATGACAAATCCGTCCTCCTGACCGGACGCTGCACTGAGCTCTCCGGGATAGATCATCACCACAAGCATGGCAACGACCAGCACATAACCTATTTTTCGTTTTATCCGGTATTTCATTAGCACTCTCTCCCATCATCCTTTATTTCGCCGCAGCCCGCCCGTAAACCTCACGCGCGATCCCACGCTTTTACTCTGCTTCCCTGCATTTCTTCGCCACCAGAAACAGTCTTCCGTCTTCTGTAAAATTGTTACAGGTCGACAGGGTCAATAGCTCGTCCCCGTAGACCGGCAGATCTGTTCCGGTAAACACCGAGAGTTGTATGATATGATCGAGGTAGTCGTTAAACGCCTCCTCGGAATCCGCCTGTATAAAATCATAATAACGAAATTCCTGTGAATTTCGGTACTGCACCTTTGCCAGACAGACGGCAAACACTTCATAGGTGCCTTTCTCATAAATTGTATCAAATCTGATCTGCGCGTGCTCCCTCCAGTAATCTTCATCCAGATACTTCTTGAGACTTCCGAACATCGCACCGCTTTTCATGTTGTGTCCGTAGATAATAATATTGGTGCTGCGCTGCACCAGATCCGTTCTCGGATCCATAAACAAGGTTCCGTTGATATCGTCCTCCCCGTTTACATTGCGCTTCAGATAATAATCCCCGTCATTCGGGGTAAGCATGACCGGATAGTCAATCTTCGTCCCGTCAATGGTGATCCATCCGGCAAAATCACTGTGCTGCGCCACGATGGCTTCATATTCCGGCAGAACCGGAGGAGGCGGTTCGTTCTCCCGCTCCGTCTGGTCTAAACCCGCCGCAAGTTCCGGTGCGTCCTCTGAAAAAAAGGTGTCATTGTCCACCATCTCTGCAGCTTCTGTCGGATTTTCTTTTAACATCTTCAAATACTCATTCGCTTGACTGCCGCGGTGATTCGTGTAATCTGACCAGAAATACCAGCCAAAACATAGAAATGCGGCCGTCACACACACCGCACCGAGAATCTTTCTGCTGCGGTCCTGCGCCCCCTGCCGGGGTTCCTCCCCCGCCTGTTGTTCCGGTGCCTGTGCCTGCGTCATATTCTTCGCCGCGGATTTTGCCACGGCATCTGCAATATCAAGGAAAAATTTCTTGCCGACTTTGCTGCCGAACTTGATCTTCCCTGTTCGGATCAGCCAATAGAGGCGTAGAGCGGTTTCCGGTTCATTGAGATCGACGGTGCTCTGAATCTTTTCGATTTTCTTTGCATCTTCGAGTCCTCTGGCATATTCCTCTTCTGTGTCAAATGTAAAATTCCCTATCTTATATGCCGCCATGATCGGAACCGCTCTTCCTCCTCTCTGTCTTTATTTTGTGGTTGTTCCGGTAACTGCTCCGGTAAACTCACCGTAGTAAGTCTCGCCGTCCGCCACCAGGTAGCTTCTTACTTTATAAGAGTATGTTGTCTCTGCCGCAAGCTTTTTATCGGTATAGAAAGCGTCTCTGGTACGCGTTACCTGCTGCCACTTTCCATCTGCGCCGGCACGGTATACTTCGTATCCCGTCACGGCACCGTCGCCCGTCCAGCTGATGGACAGACTGTCTGCGGATGCGCCTGTCACAACCGCCGCGCCCGCATCGCACGGTCTGATGTCAAACGTCAGGTTCTTTGTCGCGGTGTAATTGCCCTTTCCTGCAACTGCCGCCACACCGGTACCTGCCTTGCGGTTGTTGGAATACATCAGTGTATAGTCGCTTAAAAGTTCCAGCGTCTTGCCGTCGTCTTCTACCGTTACGGTTGGCTTGATGTCAGATCCGGTATATACCTGTGTCTGAATCGAACCGATGTCGCACAGATGTATGCTCTTGCGCAGGATCTGGAAACTCAGTTCCTTAGTACCTGCATAATGGGTTCCGCTTGCTGTGATTACCAGCTTCGCTACACCCGCGTTGATGTTGTCTTCATAGGATACCGTGTAATCCTTATCTTTTTCCAGCTGCACGCCGTCTGCCCATACTTCCGGCTCCGGTGTGATTGCTTTTCCGGTATAAGTGTAAGTAGAAGAAACACCCTTCACTTCCAGTCCGTCGATCGGCGTCTGGTCTACGGAAAACTGTTTTGTAACGGTTCCTGTATAGTTGCCGGTTCCGGCTGCCTCCATCTCGTAGGTTCCTGCCACTCCTGCCGGTCTGCATGTTACGGTGTAATCGGTGTCTCTTACGAGTGCGATCTCACCCCACTGGAACGTTACGTTCTGTGTAATCTGCTCTGAGTAGGATACCGTGTCCTCAAATCCGCTCATCACCACATCTTCATCGGTGATGTCCTTCGGCGTAATCTCGATGGTGCATTTCTTGGTTCCGCCGTAGCTTCCCTGACCGATCAGAAGAAGGGTCTGTGTTCCGGCGCTCATGCCATCGCTGTTTTCATCAAATGCAAAGCTGTAGGAGTCTGTTGTAAGGACCGTTTCGCCGATGCGTACCTCTGTAATGCCCAGATCGTCCGGCGTATATGCGCTTCCCGTAAACGGATAGCTGTCGTCAAGTCCTATGACCTCCGCCTGGCTGATGTCGCTCGCAATATGAAATGTGGCCTGGCGGTAATTCGTAAATCCACCGGTTCCGTTGATCCGCATCAGAACGGTGCCGATCTCTGTGTTGTCCGTGTCAAAGCTCAGCGTGTAGTCCTCACCCTGCTTTAAGGTATAATCGCCGCAGGTCACTTTCACTTCCGGAATTACCGGCTGACCCGTGTATGCCTGATTCGGAATCGGATCCACCGTCACATCCGCCGCCGCAATATCGTGGCTTACGATGGTAAACGGTGCCGTTACGCTTCCCGCATAGCTTCCTTTTCCGGTCACGGTCACAGTCGCTGTGCCGCACGCCTTGTTGTTCTGATAAGATACCTCATAATCTGTACCCGCTGTGAGTACATTGCCGTCCAGTGTTACCTGCACTTCCGGTTCCACCCCGTTGTCGCTTCCCATATACGGATAGGAAGTTCCGTTCGGGAACGTGACAATCGCTCCGTCAAAACTCTTCTCCGTAATCGTGTATTCCACGGTGCGGGATCCCGTATAATTTCCGATACCGGAAATCACCGCTGTCGCTGTTCCTGCATTGATATTGTTGCTGTATGCAACGGTAAAATCGCTTCCCTCTGTCAGCTGACGTACCTCAACCTCTGTTCCGTACTGATATGTCACAAGAACAGTCGGCTTCTTTTCCGTTCCGTCATAAGAAAAGCTGTCCGGAATCACTTCTACCGCAATCAGGTCGGTGCCGGATGACGGTTTTGCCAATGATTTCGCCACGATCTGGAAGGATACTTCACGGCTTCCGATTACGTTGCTTCCATCACCGGTAATCACGACTGTACCGGTTCCTACATTCGTATTATCCGCGTCTGCCTTCTTTGCAATGGTATAGCTTCTTGCCGGCAGAATGTAATCCGTTGATCCGATGGTTGTCTTCAATGAGAACTCCGGCACAATCTCCTTACCGGTGTACTCTCTGCTTCCGATCGCGTTCTGCGTTCCGTCAAGCACCTTCAGGTCGTCCATCTGAAGTGGGTTAATATCAAAGGTTACCAGCTTGATCAGACCAGCATACTCGTTCTTACCCTTTACCATAATGCTTCCGCCGTCTGTTCCCGCCTTGATATTCTCTCCATAGGTCACATCATAATCGGACGTGGACAGTGTCTTGTTTCCTATCTTAACGGTAACCTGCGGGCGGATCTGTGTTCCGCGGTACAGGTAGCTGCTCTCTACACCGCTTACCTCCAGAATTCCCGCATTTGCAACAATGCTGAAATTCTCTGTGAGTGTTCCGGTAAATCCGTTTTTCTCATTTCCGATTACCGTCACGCTCGCAGTCTTATCACCGATCTTCACGTTGTTTTCGTATGTATGAATCACAAAGTGCTTTCCGGATGTCAGCTCTGTTCCGTAGTAGCTGATGCTCGGGATTGCCTCCACCGGATCTCCGGTATACTGCTGATCTCCGATTGCCACCTGGATGCCTGCCTCCGAAAGATCCGCTTTGATCGGAACCGTCTTCTCCACGCTTCCCGCAAAGCCTCCCATACCCTTGATGGTAACTACTGCGTTGCCGACCCAGCTGTTGTCTGCATAGACCAGCGTATAGTCGGTATCTTTCTGAAGTGTTGTTCCGTTCAGCACAACACTGATCTGATCGTCAAACGTGATGTTCTTATCGCCGATTGCAATGTCCGTCTCTCCGGCATTCACATAATCTTTGAACCACAGTTCATCCGGAACGGTAATCTCGGCGTCCGCAATGTTTGCGCAGATCTTAAAGGTCTTCTTCACGCTTCCTGTGTAATTGCCGATTCCCTTGAGAATGACAACCGCGTCGGAGCCAATGCTGTCGTTCTTCTCATAAGTACAAATATAATCCGTACCCATGACAAGTTCTGTTCCGTTATAGTACAGCTTCGGCTGCGGTGTTGCCGTTCCGTCCACCAGCGGCTGCGGTTCGATCGCTCCGATCTTAAAGCCGTTTGCCGGTGTATATCCGCCATTGCCAATACTTGCAAGTGTGATCGTAAAGGTTGTGCTTCTCGATCCTGTAAAGTCCGTACCGTCCTTTGCCGTTGCCGTCAGCGTCACGGTTCCGCGGCTGGTATGATCCGCCCCGTAGGATACCGTGTAATCCGTCGTGCTGATCTTCTGTCCGTCATAAGTAAGCTCCACTTCAGGCTCTACCGGGCTTCCGGTATACTGTGTCTGATAACTTCCATCGGTCACTCCGCCGACAGAGAGCTCTACGCTGCTGTCCGTAAGATCTCTCGGTGCAATCGCAAAAGTCTTCTGCCATACACCGACGTATCCTCCCAGACCTTCCACGCTTACCGTTGCGGTTCCCGCGTGGATATTATCCGTATATGTCACGGAATAGTTAGAATCTTTTACCAGCTTTTTGTTGCCCTCGATCCGTGTTACCGTCACCTCCGGCTCAAATGCACTTCCGTCATAAACATACTGTGTGCCGTCGGTGAGTGCCGGGCAGCTGATCGTAAATTTGGTCTCGTTTGTGATGAGCTGGCCAATTCTGAATTCTGCCGTCTTGCTTCCGGTAAAGTTGCCGGTTCCGGTCACTGTCACCGTTGCGGTTCCGGTTCCTTTGTTGTTCGCGTAAGCCACCGTGTAATCGTTGACCGGGCTTAACGCATAGGTTCCGTCTCCAAATTCATAGCTTACCGACGGTGCCGGTGTGACAGCCATTCCGTTGTACTCCTGCGCGTCGATCGGTGCGATCTTTACCTCCGGCTCTGCCAGATTCTTCGGCGCAATCGTATAATCTTTCGTAAAGGTTCCCTGATAATTTCCTTTTCCGGTAATCGTCATCGTCGCGGTTCCGGCATCCACATTATTCTCGTAGGAAATCTTGTAATCATCCTTGCCAAGCTTTTTCTTCAGATCTGTGCACTGTACCGTAGGTACCGGTGTAATCTCTTCCGAAGTGTAAGTGTAGCCGGACTTTAATCCGCCAAGCGTGCAGTTGTTGTCCAGGCTTCTCGGCAGAATCGCAAATGTCAGTGTTCTGTCATCTGTTCCGTAGTAATCTCCCTTGCCGGAAGCGGTGATGGATGCCTCGCCGGCATTCAGGTTGTCCGCATAGGAAGACTCGTCGTACGCGATCACTTTCTCGATCTCATCTGCCGTCGTAAGCTTTGTTCCATCGCTCAATGTCAGTTCGGTGATCTTCGGGTACAGGCGCTCGCCGGTGTAGGTTGTCTCGTTCTCGTCCACCTTCCAGCTGATGATCTCATCCAGAGATTTTCCGCTGATCGTGAAGACAATAATCTTTGTTCCTGTATAGTTGCCGTTTCCCTGTATGGTTACATTCGCCATCGGTCCCGGTTTCTCGTTGTTCGCATAGCTTCCGGCCACGATCGAATAGTCGGTCGGTGCGGTCAGTGTCTTCTTATTATAAGTAAGCTTTATCTCACTTTCTGTAAGGGTCACTGCATTTCCGTCGTACGCTTTCTTGATCGCCTCGTAGGAAACACCGGTTGCAATGTCCTTCGGACGAATCGTAAAGGTTGCACTCAGTTTTGTGGCGCCGTCGCTGTACACATAGCATCCGTTTGCCGTCGGCTGATCCTCCAGCGGAATCTGCTCTACTGTAACCGTCGCCTCCCCGGCATTGATCGCCTGATCCGCGTTGGTTCCGTCACTGTAGTTGACCGTATAATCTGTTCCCTGCTCAAGGACGCTCTTCCAGAGTCCGAATCCGCCGTCCGATACCGAAATCTCATCCGCAGCAAGCGTAATCGGATCTCCTGTGTATACCGGGTTTTCTGCCGGATTCACCGATACATCATAATCCTCATCAAGCTTGGATGCGAGCAGATACTTGATCTCCTGCTTGCCATAGAATTTGCCCTTTCCGGTAATCGTTACCGAAGCAGTGCTTCCTTCTTTTGAAATATCCTTGATGCCGTCATACTTTAATTCGTAATCAGTTCCTTTTACCAGCGTATTGCCCTGGTTATCCGTGAGTGAAATCTCAAGCTGGTTATCGTTTTTATTGTTGGAATACCACAGCATTGCCCAGTATGGTCCGTCATATCCTGTCACCATCCTGTCCGCGCTGTTGGTTACCTTAAGGTTCTTGTCGTTGATCAGTGTCTGGATATCTACCGCTGTAACCTCAAACGTCTTGGTAACAACGCCTGTATAGTTGCCGCTTCCGGTAATCGTCATCGTGTAGGTTCCGATGTCTTTTACCGTTGTCGGTGAACATGCCACCGTATAATCGGTTCCCTTTTTCAGTGTATGATCTGTCTTTGATGCGGAATGATATACAACACTCTCTGTCGGAAGCGCAATCTCTGCTCCCGTATAGTCAAACAGCTCTCTGTCAATGCTGGCAGTAATCTTCGTGCTTGTAAGATTGCACTGGGCAATCGTATACGTCAGACGTTTCGTTGTACCGGTCTTAAAATTGCTGTTGGAATCGCTCGGCGCAATCTCAACGCTCGCCGTACCTGCAAATATCTTGGTATCCGCAGAATAGGTCAGCTTGTAGTCCGACTCCGGAAGTGTTACCATGTCCGCGCCCTGCGCAAACTTTACAACCACCTTCGGCTTCACGTCTGCTCCGTCCGGAGAATATTCCATCTTATAGTTTGCAGTGCTTACCTCGGAGCCATCGGCATCCACATAGTAGCATACCGCCTTTGACATGTCCGCCTGCTCGATTGTGAATTTACCGGTCACTGCACCGCCGTATGTTCCCATACCCTGCAGCGTAATGGTTGCTGTTCCTGCATTCGTGTTGCTTGCGTAAGTAACGGAGTAATCCGTTCCCTCAACCAGTCCCAGATCGTTGTTGCCGCTCTTCCAGGTAATGTCCGGTTCCGGTGTCTGTGCATTGCCGTTATAAGTTACAGCCGCTGCCGTCACTTTCTGGATCAGGTCTGAGAGATCAGCGCCTGCCGCCTGATACTCCACCGTGTAGGTTCCCTGATAGTTTCCGATACCGGTGATGACACGGCGGTAGGTTCCGTTTCCGGCATTGATAATATCTGTTCCGACGGTGTAATCCGTCCCCTTCTCCAGCGTCATGCCGTTGTAGGTTGCAGTGATGACCGGCTCCTTGTCCGCTCCTCCTGCCGCAGCAGCCGTCACAGACACAGCCATGCCAACTTCTTCCTGATCCTTGTTGCCGATATCTTTTGCCTTGATCTCAAAATTTACCGTCTTTGTTCCGTAAAGAGAATTCTTTCCGGTAATCGTCAATGTGGCCTGTCCGACATTGACATTGTCAGAATATACCGCATCGTAATCCGCCTGAGAAATGGTCTCCCCGTCCACCAGAAGCTGGAATGCCGGCGTCCACTCACTTCCGGTATATACATAGGAAGTCTTGTCAAAAACAACATTCGCGTCCGCCGCATTTCGCGGTGCACCGCAATATCTCTCTCCGGTATAGTTGCCGGTACCGGTCAGTGTAATTCCTCTTCCTGTCTTGCTGAGGGAAATCGTGTAATCTGTTCCTTCAACCAGATTCTTCACGCCGTCTACGGCATCCGCATCTGCACGCGCCGTATCCTTTACCTCTTGGATGCAGGAGGTAAGTGTGGCAGAAGCGTTGTCCGGATCTGCTGCCGCATCAGCCAGCACCTTATCCCAGTCAATATTGTCCTGCAGTGTCACTTCCACTGCCGCGTCTGATATATCCTTCTGTGCGATCACGTATTCCTTCTTAATCTTTCCGCTGTAACCGTTCTGTCCTGTAATGTACAGGTAATAGGTTCCCGCATTCACAAGCGCGGTTGTGTCCGTGGCAGGATCAAACGTTGCTGCCGCGCCACCAACCATCTGTGCATAGGAAAGCTGGTACTGATCGTTCTCTTTTAATATGGTATCTCCCACCTGTACCGCAACGGATGGAATCTGCTGTCCGCCGTTGTATACCGGATTCTCCGGGCTGACTGTCACCGCATCCTCTGAGAGATTCGGTGTGACTGTCAAATTACAGGTGTAGCTCTCTCCGGCATAGGCTGCCGTGATCGTCGTACTTCCTGCGGCAATACCCTCAATGGTTGCCGGGTTACCTGTACTGCTTACTTTTGCCACCGCTTCATTGCCGGAAACCCACGTTACCGTTCCCGTGGCATTCTGCAGTGTGAGATCCTGATCCGTCCAGCCCTCGCCGATGGTCATGCTGTTCTTGTTCAGTGCTACAGCGGCACTCTGCTTCACATTGCTGCTCTGCAGCGCCGCCTGATCAGCCGCATTGGAAGAACTTCTCCCGGATGTTGCAGTCACATCATAGGTATATGCTATTACCGCCGCACAGCTTCCGTTCGCTGTATACATATCCTGCCAGCCGGCATTGCCGAGAATATAGCTCTCTCCCTCTGCCGTACCGCCATATACATAAAAGGACGCCCCGCTCAACCGGACGATCACAGAAAACCTGGAACCATTCTCCATTACCTGATTCGCCAGCCCTGCGGAATAAGTATTCTTTCCTTCCTTCACGCTGACTTCTTTTTGGAAAATGCTCGTTCCCGCATCCGGCGCCATGCCTTCTACATCCTTGTAATATTCCACGGTAGCCGTTGCCTTGCTGCCGTCATCCACATGTGCGTAGAAGTCAATACTGTCTAACAGTTCTGCTCCGTCCGCATTGCGGTTCGCTGTAAATACCGCAGCTACAGCCTGGGCCTCGCACGGCGCTCCCGCCAGTACCCCGTCTCCGTTCCGATAGGTGTTTACCGTTCCCTGTCCTGCCCAGACAGTCGTCGGCCATTCCACCATCGTCACAATCAGGCATACTGTCAGCATAAACGCCGAAATTCTCTTGCATACATCCTTGTACATACGCGCCATCTCCTTTGATCTATCCCTTTAGCGTTCGTCCCATTTTATGAAACTCTAAATTATACCTTATCTATTTTATCGACATCTTTTCACGGTTCTTTAACATCTTTTCAAAAAAAACGAGGCAGCCATACATTATCTGGCCGCCCCATTCTGTAATGCAGATATAATCTGCGCTTTATTCTTCTGTATCCTCGGACTCTTCCGGCACATTCTCCTCTAATGCGTAATTCTCATCTGCCACATCAGTGTCATCAAAATCGTCGAAATCATCGAATGCAATCTCCTCGTTCTCATCAATATCCGAGCTCAGCTTGATATTGCGGTATCTCTTCATACCGGTACCAGCCGGAATCAGCTTACCAATGATAACGTTCTCCTTCATACCAATGAGCGGATCAACCTTACCCTTGATGGCAGCTTCCGTCAGAACCTTTGTGGTCTCCTGGAAGGATGCTGCTGACAGGAAGGAGTTGGTTGCAAGAGAAGCCTTTGTGATACCAAGCAGTACCTGCTTGCCTTCTGCAAGCTCCTTGCCCTCTTTCTCCAGAAGCTCATTTGTATCCTCGAAGTCAAGCGTATCTACTAATGTTCCCGGAAGCATGTCGGAATCTCCGTTTGTCTCCACGCGGACTTTCTGCAGCATCTGGCGCACGATCACCTCGATATGCTTATCGTTGATCTCAACACCCTGCAGACGGTATACACGCTGTACTTCGCGAAGCATGTAATCCTGAACGGCACGCACACCCTTGATCTTTAAGATATCATGCGGGTTGACAGAACCTTCCGTCAGCTCGTCGCCGGCCTCTAAGACTGCACCGTCCATAACCTTGATTCTGGAACCGTAAGGAATCAGATATGCCTTGCTCTCTCCAGTCTCATTGTTTGTCACAACGATCTCACGCTTCTTCTTGGTATCTTTGATATTGGCAACACCGCTGAACTCGGTAATGATCGCAAGTCCCTTCGGCTTTCTTGCCTCAAAAATTTCCTCGACACGCGGAAGACCCTGTGTAATATCGGTACCGGCAACACCACCCGTATGGAACGTACGCATGGTAAGCTGTGTACCAGGCTCACCGATGGACTGTGCCGCGATGATACCGATTGCCTCACCAACCTGTACTGCCTGGCCGGTTGCCATGTTGGCGCCGTAGCACTTCGCACACACACCCATGTGGGAACGGCAGGATAATACAGTACGGATCTTCACCTTTGTAAGCGGTTCTCCGTTCTCATCCACACCCTTGCTCATAACAAGCGCTGCGCGCTTCGGTGTAATCATATGATTTGCCTTCACGAGGACATTGCCCTCGGCATCGCAGATGGTATTGCAGGAGAAACGTCCTGTAATACGCTCCTGAAGGCTCTCGATCTCTTCCTTGCCATCCATGAATGCAGTTACCCACATACCAGGGATCTCTCTGCCTGTTCCCTCACAGCAGTCAGACTCACGAACGATCATATGCTGTGATACATCTACCAGACGTCTGGTCAGGTATCCGGAATCGGCGGTACGAAGAGCGGTATCGGACATACCTTTTCGCGCTCCATGCGCAGACATGAAGTATTCCAGTACGTCAAGACCTTCACGGAAGTTGGACTTGATTGGCAGCTCGATTGTTCTACCGGTTGTATCTGCCATAAGTCCTCGCATACCAGCAAGCTGTTTGATCTGCTTATCGGAACCACGGGCTCCGGAATCCGCCATCATGAAGATGTTGTTGTACTTATCCAGTCCGGAGAGAAGTGCATGTGTCAGCTGCTCATCCGTCTCTTTCCATGTCTCTACGACTTCCTTGTAACGCTCTTCCTCTGTGATAAGACCACGCTT
>OLSF01002324.1_pt1 | contig 15139 bp, 9 predicted proteins | sample 1672301 | NCBI WGS metagenome assembly OLSF01 (sample SAMEA3136669, study PRJEB25190) | human gut metagenome | biome: human gut; feature: human-associated habitat; material: faeces | place: Austria | collected 2013
TCTTCCGATCTTCAATTCGGGTACTAATGTACGACTCATAGCATCGTACGTTCTGTATTGCTCCAGTGTTGTCTCCAGTTGGGAAATTTTCACCGCCTGTTGTTGAAGCCGTTGCTCACTGTTTTTATAGAAGTCTTCCATGACCATGGCACGGATAGAAGATACATCTACCGCTTCATTGTTCATCCCCTGTAATACAATCAGTTTCGTATCTTCCAGCTTATACTCTTTCAACTTGCTACGAGCAATAGATATCGAAGCGTCAGGCACTTCAGGACCAATCAAAACAACCCGTACTTCTTTATGGTCATAGCTAATTTTCTTATCAAGTACCTGCGTATTCTCAAAGCTCAACTGATCGTTTATAAAACGATTGGCTGCTGCTTCATAGAAAGTGCTCTTTATAATTCCAAATGTCAGATAAACTGCAGGGCACATGGTAAGCACTACAATCAGAACGATGTATTTACGTACGGTCTTCTCACGGGTTTTATCCACAAACTCTTTCCGTTGGAAATGCATCACACGAACACCGAGGAAAGTAGCCAGGCTGATAAAAACAGAGTTGATAAAGTAAAGATAAAAAGCACCCAGAAAATAAATGAGATTACCGGAAGCCAGTCCGTAACCTGCCGTACAAAGCGGCGGCATCAATGCAGTAGCAATGGCAACACCCGGAATCACATTTCCTTTTTCCTTGGTAGAGAGAGCCACGACACCTGCCAAACCACCAAAAAGCGCGATGAATACATCATAAATAGTGGGCGATGTACGTGCCAGCAACTCTGACTGTGAACCGGCAATAGGGGCAAGAAGGAAAAAGATTGTTGCCGTAGTCACACTGAAAGCAGTCGTTATGAGAAAGCTCTTCAAAGAGCGTTTCATTAATTCAAAGTCATTCAGTCCGACAGACAGTCCTACTCCCATAATAGGTCCCATCAATGGAGAAATCAACATGGCACCGATAATAACGGCAGTGGAGTTCACATTCAATCCGAGTGATGCCATGAATATGGCAAAGATCAGAATCCATAAATTGGCACCTTTGAACTCTACCCCCTTACGGATAGAATCCACTGTGGCCAGTTCATTATCCTTATCTTTCCTCAAGTCCAGATATTCTCCCAGAAAGGACTTGATAGCAAACTTATTACGTTCATCTGTCTTCATAGTTATTTCTTCTTTATAAATCGATTAATAACAGGAATCTGACTCAATGGTAAATCCTTCTTGATAATATAAGCTATAAATAGCAATAAGAGTACGGTACGGAAAGCGAGACGGAGCACTATATTAGGGATAGGAACCTGCTCTCCAATAATGTAAAGTACCGCTGCCAGCAGAACATAAAGTCCCAGGCTCTTCAAGTCATAATGAATCGGGTATTCTTTCTGTCCTATCCAGTAGGATAGCAGCAAGATGACTGCATAGCCTGCAACAGAAGCCCATGCCGAAGCAAGATAACCGTAAACCGGCACAAACAGGATGTTCAATACGACAATAATAACACAACCAATCACCGAGAAGTAGGCTCCCCAATAGGTCTTATCCGTCAGTTTATACCAAAAGGAAAGGTTGAAATAGATCCCTTTACAGATCTCTGCAAGCATTACAATAGCTACTACCCCCAGGCCTTCCCAGTAACCCCTTGCCACCAGATAACGCAGCAAGTCGAGGTAGAACATGAAAGCCAGCAAGGAAAATATAAGAAAATACTTCATCGCAGCGGCATACATCTTCCGGTTGTCTCCTTCTCGGTCTTTGCCAAAGACAAACGGTTCGTAAGCATAACGGAAAGCTTGCGTAAACATTGCCATCACCATCGCAATCTTACTGGTTGCTGCATAGATACCCAATTGCACCAACCCTTCCTGCCGGTCTTCAAAAAGAAACGGATAGATCATCTTATCCACAGTCTGATTTAGAATACCTACCAAACCTAAGATTAATACCGGGAAAGAATATACGACCATTCGTTTCAGCAATACCTTGTCCAACTTATAAGCAAAACCTGTCAGTTCCGGAATAAAGAAGAACATCTGGACAACCGAAATAATCAGGTTGCTAATAAAGATATATCCCACTAAATAATCCGGATCATAAAACCAGGAGATCGTTGACGGACAATGTACATTCAGCCACGGGCACACCAATAGGAAAAATAAATTCAAACCGATGCCACCAACGATAGAGAGCAGTTTAATAGCAGCAAACTTAATAGGCCGCTTTTTATACCGTAAATAGGCAAAAGGAATGCATTGGAAAGAGTCTAAAGCTACCACAACAGCCATCATCGCTATAAACTCCGGATAATCGCCATAATCCAGTAAATTGGAAATAGGTTGCAGGAATAACAAGCAAAGGAAAACAAAAATCAAAGATACCCCTCCTACCGATAACAAGGAGTTGGCATATACTTTCATCGGGTCTTCTCCCGATTTGTTGGCAAAACGGAAGAATCCCGTTTCCATACCGAACGTAAGCAGTACAAGCATCAGGGCTGTAAACGCATATACGTTTGAAACAACTCCATAACCTCCGGTGGAAGCTGGCAATACCGCTGTGTACAAAGGCACCAGCATGTAGTTAAGGAACCGTCCGACAATACTACTCAACCCATAAATTGCCGTATCTTTAGCTAATGATTTTAGTCCAGCCATGTTTTATTAGTAATTATCATTCAGATTGGTTCAACGTTTCTTCTTTTGTTTGAACAACCAATCCATAAATCCGGGATAATTGAAAGCCGGATTCCAGCTCCCATGATTGCAACCGGGGAATTCAATATATTCCACATCTGCACCGGCAGCTTTCAGTGCTTTATACGCTTCGCGAGAACCTTTCACCGGAACTACATCGTCCGCATCTCCGTGAAAGATACGAAATTTCACATCCTTGGCAACCGATAGCCGACTTGGATTGACTGTACCGCAAATAGGAACTGCAGCTGCAAAAATCTCCGGATAACGCACGACTAAATCATACGTTCCCATCGCTCCCATTGAAAGACCGATAATATAAACCCGTTGTGTGTCCACTTCGGGCATTACCAGATAAGAGTCGAGCAACTGTTTAAGCGTTTGCAATATAGGACTGATCTCTTGTCCCACTGGCATTTCTGTAGGGATAAGCGACTTCGGACGTCCTGTATAAGCCCAGTAACCGTCTGTCGGACACTGTGGAATTAGAACGAAAGCGGGATACTTCTCTTGATTGACCGGATTAAGAAACATCTGTCCACCATGAGTCAACTGTTTCTCATTATCATTTCCCCGTTCGCCGGCTCCATGCAGAAACAGTACGAGCGGATACTTTTCACCTGGCTTCACCGATTCGGGATGAATCATCCGATAAGGTAAAGAGTCTCCTTTAGAAGAGACAAAAATATCCCTCCCATATTCCTGTTGAGCCGATAAAGACAAGCTCAAAAAGAGAAAAACAAGTAAAGTAGTCCATTGCTTCATCATCCAACTATGCTTTATAAAGTTCTTTTATACCGTTAATACCACTTGTCACATGACGCTTTATGTTAGTCATTAAACAGCGTTTTTTGACTGTTATAAAGACTTCTTCCCAAATGTTTATAGGCAAGTTCGGTCACCTCACGTCCACGGGGAGTACGCTTCATAAATCCTTCTTTTATCAGGAAAGGTTCGTAAACTTCCTCAATGGTTCCCGCATCTTCTCCCAAAGCCGTGGCAATGGTAGTGATACCTACCGGACCACCTTTAAATTTGTCTATAATGGTGCAAAGTATCTTGTTGTCTATCTCATCCAGGCCGTACTTATCAATATTCAGTGCTTCCAATGCAAACTGAGCGATCTCCGTATCGATAGAACCGGAGCCTTTCACCTGCGCAAAATCACGTACCCGACGGAGCAAGGCATTGGCAATACGGGGCGTTCCGCGGCTACGGGAAGCGATCTCCGATGCTGCACGTACCGAACAAGGCACATCCAGTATGGACGCAGAACGACGAATGATATTGCTCAAAATATCATCATCATAGTACTCCAAATGAAGATTAATACCGAAACGTGCACGAAGCGGGGCCGTCAGCAGACCGCTACGTGTGGTTGCACCAACCAGCGTGAAAGGATTCAAATCTATCTGGATGCTGCGTGCCGAAGGTCCCTTATCGATCATAATATCGATGCGGTAATCTTCCATCGCCGAATAAAGATATTCCTCCACTACGGGTGACAACCGATGAATTTCATCGATAAAAAGTACATCATTCGGTTCGAGACTGGTTAACACTCCTGCCAGATCCCCCGGTTTATCGAGCACCGGACCGGAAGTTACTTTAAAGCCAACTCCTAATTCGTTAGCGATAATATTCGAAAGAGTTGTTTTTCCTAATCCGGGAGGGCCGTGCAACAGCACATGGTCGAGTGCTTCGCCACGCAGACGTGCCGCCTTCACAAAAATGCGAAGGTTTTCCACCACCTTGTCCTGCCCGCTAAAGTCTTCAAAGCTTAACGGACGGAGTGCATTCTCGAAATCCCGTTCTTTTGAAGTAAGCTGATGTTCGCGTATGTTAAAATCTTCCTGTTCCATTTATTTCTTGAAAGTAGGAGACAAAGATAGAGATTTACATTCATTTTCAGTATAAGAAAGACGAAGATTTAGTTTATTTGAAACGTAATAACTACTTTTGCACTATCTATATACACGTTATCAACTATGGTTCTAAATTACATTTGGATAGGATTCTTCGTCATTGCCTTTATCATCGCTCTTATAAAAGTGATTGTTTTGGGAGATACGGAGATATTTACAGCTATCATGAACGCTACATTCGACTCTTCAAAGACAGCTTTCGAGATATCGCTGGGACTTACGGGTGTACTGGCCCTTTGGTTAGGTATCATGAAAATCGGCGAGAACAGCGGATTGATTAATGCGCTGGCCCACTTTCTTAGTCCGGTGCTTTGCCGCCTGTTTCCGGACATTCCTAAAGGGCATCCGGTGTTAGGCTCCATCTTTATGAATATGTCTGCCAACATGCTCGGTTTGGACAATGCCGCCACCCCGCTGGGACTGAAAGCGATGAAAGAACTGCAAGAACTGAATCCGAATAAGGATACGGCTTCCAATCCGATGATTATGTTTTTGGTGATTAATACATCCGGCCTTATCATCATTCCAATCAGTATCATGGTGTATCGTGCACAAATGGGGGCTGCACAGCCTACGGATGTATTTATCCCTATCCTGCTAAGTACTTTCATTTCAACTTTAGTAGGAGTCATAGCAGTCAGTATCGCTCAAAAGATAAACTTAATCAATAAGCCTATTCTCATTTTAATGGGTGTTATCTGTCTTTTCTTTTCGGGATTGATTTATCTGTTTCTAAGCGTTTCACGAGAGGATATGGGTACTTATTCTACATTGATAGCGAATATTCTGCTGTTCAGTGTCATTATCCTGTTTATTCTGACGGGAGTCAGGAAAAAAATCAATGTATACGATTCGTTTGTAGAGGGAGCTAAAGAAGGATTTACGACAGCTGTACGTATCATACCCTATCTGGTTGCTTTCCTTGTAGGAATCGCCGTGTTCCGCACTTCGGGAGCTATGGATTTTCTAGTGGGAGGCATTGGCTACATAGTAGGCTCATGCGGAGTTGATACGAGCTTTGTAGGGGCACTGCCTACTGCATTGATGAAATCGCTTAGCGGTAGCGGTGCCAACGGATTGATGATTGATACGATGAAAGAACTGGGACCGGATTCGTTTGTAGGGCGTATGAGTTGCGTAGTACGCGGAGCTTCAGATACCACATTCTACATTCTGGCCGTTTATTTCGGCAGTGTAGGAATTACCAAAACTCGTAATGCAGTGACTTGCGGTCTGATAGCTGACTTTTCGGGTATCATAGCCGCTATCTTAATCAGTTATTTATTTTTCTTTTAAATCATAACATTCAACTATGGCTGTAACTTATCAAACAGAAGGCGTAAAAATGCCTGATATCAAGAAACGTGAGACTACGGAATGGATAAAGACCGTAGCTGCTTCTTACGGAAAAAGACTCGGTGAAATCGCTTATATCTTCTGCTCGGACGAAAAAATTCTGGAGGTAAACCGTCAGTATCTGCAACATGACTACTACACGGACATTATTACTTTCGATTATTGTGAAGGCGATCGTCTATCAGGTGACTTATTCATCAGCCTGGATACGATACGCACCAATGCGGAACAGTTTGGTGCTTCATACGAAGACGAACTACATCGTGTGATTATCCACGGAATTCTTCATTTGTGCGGCATTAATGATAAAGGTCCCGGAGAACGGGAAGTTATGGAAGCAGCTGAGAATAAGGCATTGGGGATGTTGCGATAAGCGCTCATTGCTTTCAATTCGTACACTGCTTTTCAATTCGCCTTTCATAAAAAAGAAACCCCGGCGTAATCACTACGCCGAGGCACTCCATTAGCTTATGCTAATTAACACTAAATTATTAAGAGAGAGATTTAGTCAATTTATTAATAGTTTGGAGTTACTTCACTTCAGGAGTAACCAGTTCCTTAATTGATTTTGTATTTAGGTACAGGAAAGCCAAACGAGGAGTTCCTTCGTTCACTATCAACTGCAATGAATCCGATGTCAGGTAGCCGATACGCTCACGAGTTTTGTACACCTCAACCTTTCCATCATCTTCCTTGCTGAATCCTTCCACAATCAGATAACCATTATCCACTTTCCACGTTTTCAAATCTAAAGACGGAATATTGATAGCAGAACACTTACCACCTTTCTTGAACTCAAATCCTTTCAACTCACCCGTAGACTTGTATGTATAAGGATTGCACCATTTTCCGATAATCTGTTTTTCTACTTTCTTCTGTCCGTAGCTTAAAGCGAAACAAGACAGAGCCATAGCCGTAATCAATAATTTTTTCATCTTAAATCAATATTTATTTTTTTAGTAAATCGTATTTCTGATCAATTCCACGCTCTCGCAGATGAATACCTTCCTTCATCCAACGTGGTTCTTTTGTTCCTTTCAGGTAATAGTCAAAGAACTGCATCATCCGGATTGTCCAGTCTTTCTGTGCACCTCTTCCCAGTACGAAATGTCCTTCACCTTTGTAATTCAACAACCATGCAGGACGTTGTAAGCGACGCATAGCCAAATAAAGAGCACGTCCTTGTTCATATGCAACAGCCTCATCCTCATCATTATGTAATATCAACAAAGGTGTATGTATCTTATCAGCCTCCAAAATTGCTGAACTTGCCAGATACTTATCTTTTGCCTCCCATAAAGTCTTTCCCATACGACTTTGTGTTTCCTCGTACATAAAATATCGTGGCAGACCGCTTCCATTACGAATTCCCAAATATCCGGTCACCATATCCGTAATTGGAGCCGCTATATTGGCACAAGTGAAAAGATCTGTCTTTGTCACCAAATATGATGTTTGATAGCCAGACCAGCTATGTCCCTGTAAGCCTATTTTCCCGGGATGTGCTATCCCCTGCTCTATCAGATACTTCGTTCCACTCACAACAGCATCATAACAACTCTGACCGGGAGTCCCAACCGTGAAATGCACATCCGGCATAAACACAATATAACCATTGCTGGCAAAATACATAGGATCCCCTAACGCACTACTCAACAAAGGTGCATGATAAATATTCAACTCACCGGAATGAGTTTCATAAAACTGCACCAACGCCGGATATTCTTTTTGAGGATCATAATCTTCCGGAAGATAAAGCAACCCCTTATTTTCCTTATTCTCATAATTAGTCCACTTTATCAGTTTAACTGTACCCCATTTATAATCTGCTTGTTGAGGATTCGCATTCGTCACTTTAACGGGATTGGAGAAATCGGACTTACTCCACCACAAATCCCTAAATTCCGATACATTCTGACGATTCCAAACGCAATACTCATGATTGTCAGAAAAACGATGTATAGTATATACATAATTCCCCTCCATCAATTTTCTCAGACGGCCTTTCATATCAAGCTGATAGACACCCTCATCCATCGTGTCTTTATCCCAAAGGCTAACTATGACTTTTTCGTCTTTCTGAAAAACATCCTTATCTATATTACTCGTCATTTTACGAATAGATTTGCCATGCTTGCGACCATATCCTTTAGTCAGGCACTCCGGCTGACGTTCTCCTGTCAAATCAATCTTCCACCAGTCATATGCATCGTACAGAAACACATTATTCCCGTCAGCCGTCCACCCTGCTATTCCATAAGCGGGAGCAGGAGCCGGTTTATCATAACTTTCCATGAACATTGGATAACCGATAGCATCAGATATATTAACAACCTTACCGGTAGCACCATCAAACTTATTCCAGACTTGAGCAATCGGATCATACATTACTGCCCACTTGCCATTTACCGACCATTTGGGAGCTGTACGATAACTACGTCCGATCAACCGTTTTGCACCTGTATGCACATTCACTGAATATATATCGAACGGCAACCGATCCAACCACTCACGCTGCATCTTATAAGGAGATTCATCTGTGTAAAGCACATAGTTCAAATTCTCTGCTCCCGATGGTAAGAGTAAATCTACGGTAAATGGAGCAACTTCTGTGAGCTTCTTAGAAAAAATATCATAAATATACGTCACCGACTTATCTTGCCTATAACGTCCGCCCCTTTGTAAAGTCGGAACTTCCATTTCGTTCCACGTCCACAACTCTAATTCAAAACTCTTGTCCGGTTTCTTCTCCGATTCTTCCCTTCTACGGGAAATCTGCTGTGAGTCCCGAAGTTCAAGTATCAAAAAATTATGGCTTTTAGACAAGTCAATACGTCCGACAGACATACCATCAGGCAAAACAATTTCTTTCCGGTCAAAAAGCAAGTTACAACCCGGCTTCTTTAATGAAAAAGCATACCACAAAGAATCATTTACGCTAAACTCCCCGATCATCTCTTTTTCATTAAAACTATAAGAAGAGGGTTCACTCTTTACAGAACTCTGATAAAGAGTCTTATATGGACCAGCTAAAGGGCCATAGCATAGCTCGTTCCTGTCTGACTTTTTACGAATGAAAAGAATAGAACGTCCTCCGTCATATAATGTATGATAGCCGATACTGTCAATATGAAAAGCAACTTCTGTCTTCAGATGACGTACCACCAGCCTGTTAAAAGCCGGAACATGATTTACCGTATCTTTCGACACATTAGTTACAGAGATTGAGTAAGGGGTCCCTTCCACAGGACGAAAAGCCTCTTTATGTTTCCATTCGGTCTTTACTCCCGAAGGCAATGACAACAAAAATGTTTTCATTACTCCTGCCGAGTCTGCCAACCGATAAAAAGCTCCCTGGTCGTTATTATAAAACTCCAGACGCTCTATATCGCCATTCAGCAATATTTCCTTCCGCGTACGGGAATCGAATAAATGCAGTTTTTTTTCTTCCTTGCTAGCCGGATTATATTCCATCAACGATATACGGTAAGTCACCCATCTGCCTGTCGGTGAAATATCCGGTGCATCAATACGTTTCCAAGATGTACATGCTTCTATATCCAACGGTTTCTTTTGAGCCTCAACAGACAAGCTTCCCCCCAGCAACAATCCTGCTATAATCCCTATATATACAAATATCCGGTTCATCTTATCTTCTCCTGTCATCTTTAATCATATCCTTATTCAAATCGACATCAGAATCAGCCGAGTTGTCATGCAATAACAAGCGGGCAAAGTGACGCCACATCTTATGCTCGAAGAAATCCTCAGACTCACCGAAGAATCCATGTGTACATTTCGGCAATACAAACATTTCGAAATCCTTATCAGCCTTAATCAATGCATCCACCAGACGCAATGTGTTAGCAGGATTCACAGTTTTATCCATCGCACCGGTAAACAGCAACAAGCCGTGCTTGTAATTCTTTACCAACTCTTGATTCGGACGTACACGGACACTATAATCATACATCGTACTTTCTACTCCCAAACTATCTCTAGTCGTTTTCACCTTCTCATCTACACCGAAATGAATCTCAACAAAGCCTTTATTATAAATACGATTGTCATGATTACCTGCCGATGAAACAGCAGCCGAATAGAAATCAGGATAAGTACAAATGGCAGCCGCCGACATAAACCCTCCACCGGAATGGCCGTAAATACCGACTTTGGTGGCATCAATAAACGGATAACGGGCAGCCAGTTGCTCAATAGCATATTTATCATCCGCCAACGGATAATCACGCATATTGTTGTATCCATAGGTATGATAAGCCTTTCCGCGCATCGGAGTGCCACCTCTGTGCCCCACAGTGATTACAATGAACCCCAGTTGAGCCAAACGGGTATTATAAACATCATTAATCGTGAAACGTGTCGGCACATATTCGAAGAACGGTCCCGGATAAACATTCGAAATGATAGGATAAACCTTTGTCGAGTCAAAGTCGGCAGGTTTCCACATCACGCCATACAAATCGGTCACTCCATCGGCAGCTTTTACCTTAAAGCGTTCCGGTGCTTTCCATCCCATCTCATAGACAGGCTGCAAATCGGGCTTTTCCAACGTCATAATCACCTTTCCATTCCGGTTACGAACCACATTCACCGGTTCCTGCGAAACAGTAGAATAAGAATCTACCATATATCGGTAAGACGGAGAGATACTGACATCATGTGACGCATTCTCCGGAGTTAACAGACGAACAGCATTCGGACGATCCAGTTGAGCTTCATAAAGAATGTAATAATAAGGGTCAATGCCTTTCTCACGACCATAACCATAGAAATACATCTTACGCCCGATAGTATCAATCTTGGTAACCGGACCAGCTACCCATATTCCATCGGTCAGTTGGTTCTTTAAGTTTCCCGTTGCTGTGTCATACAGGTAATAGTGTCCCCAACCATTACGTTCGGAACGGAAAAGGATTTCTTTCCCGTCATTCAGGAAAGAAACATTACGCATCTGATAATCGAGATATGGTTTGTTTTCTTCATGAATCACTACGCGCACTTTTCCGGTTTCTACGTCTACCTCGCAAATATCCGACTGGTTCCATGGACGGTTATAACGTTGGAAATACAAACGCTTCCCGTCCTTTGAAATATACAATATGTCAATATACTGATCAGGCCAGCGATTAATATCGATTTTCTTCACTTCACGGGTATCGACATCTCCAATCAACAATTCATATTGGGTGACATGTTTATCGCCTGCCAGTTCGGCTTTATAAGTTTTCAGTGTCGGATATGGAGTAGACAACGAATTGATTAACCATAAATCACGCACTTTCCTGTTATCCTCACGAACAGCATAAAAACGATGGCTACCTGGAATCCAATGAGTAGATTCGGCTCCGAAGCGTCCTTCCAGCTTACCCTCATCTTCACGGTTAAATGTATAATTCGGCTCACCGTCCGTTGTCAGTTGTACAGGAATGGTATCTTGCCCTTTCTTTTGATTCCCAACAAAATACAAATTATCCTTGCTGGCATAAAGAAAATAAAGACTATCTGGAGAATACTTCATCCAATACGGATCACTATTTCCATAAGATGGTTTCTCATTAAGCTGCTTCAGTGCTTTCGTATGAATATTGTACGTATAAAGTCCACGGTCAAAATCAATACGAATCGTTTCGTTATCCTTCATGAAAGTGAAAGACAAATATGGATCTGCCGAAGAATAGGCTTTCTTGGTATATACTGCAATTTTACTCAATAATTCAGCCGTATCAAACAGAAGACGTTTTTCCTTTTTCTTCGGATTTACATAATAATACTTCTTTCCTTCACGTGTAGTAAACGAATAATAAAAACAGTCCGTACCATTAATAAACGTTGGCTTGACTTCTGTTGAATACTTTATTATAGGATTCTGTTCTAACAGACGGAACTTTTCCGCTAACTTATAATTCGCTTTCTGCTGTGCATCGGCAAAGCTACATATCAACAATGCAACCACCAGGCACACATATCTAAAGAGAGAGTTTTTCATAAAATCTTATCTATTGTCTTATTTGTTACGGTTAATATCTCCCCAATAGTCTGCACGAGTATCACCCAGCAAATGCTTGGCAAAGAAACGGTACATCTTCTTCTCAAAATACTTATCAGCAGAACCATATCCATGGCCGGCACCCGGAATCACCAGCATATCAAAATCCTTGCCGGCTTCAATCAATGCCTGCGCCATGCGATAAGTATGAGCAGGGTTCACGTTCTTGTCCATATCACCGGTGACGAGCATTAAATGTCCTTTCAAATTCTTGGCAATCTCCGTATTCGGCTTCACATTGAACTTGTATCCATACTCTTTTGTCTCATTACCCAAACTATCTTTTACTACTTTTTCCACTTCCTTCACACCGTTATAGCATTCTCCCCACCCACGATTATAGATATTGTTATCATGATTTCCGGAACAGGAGACAGCAGCTTTATAAAAGTCCGGATAAGTACAGATGGCTGCAGCAGCCATAAATCCTCCACCGGAATGACCGTAGATACCGACTTTTTTACCATTAATAAATGAATACCTCCGAGCTAACTGCTCAATAGCATATTTGTCATCAGCTAATGGATAATCACGCATATTACCATAACCAAACCGATGGTATGCCTTTCCACGCATAGGAGTATCTCCTCTGTGAGACACAGCAATTACGATAAAACCTAACTGCGCCAAACGGGTACAACATCTGTCTTCTAAGGTAAATGAAGTAGGAACTTGACCAAAGTAAGGCCCCGGATATACCACAGAAATAATCGGATATACCTTAGTAGAATCAAAGTCTGCCGGTTTCCACATTACTCCATGTAAATCGGTTATATTATCAGCAGCCTTCACAACAAAACGTTCCGGTTTTTTCCATCCGGCTTTGTAGACTAATTCAATATCCGGCTTTGCCAATTCAAGAATCCCTTGTCCCTTGTTATCTTTCAACATGATTTTAGGTTCCATATCCACTCTTGAATAAGTGTCAATATAGTATCTATTAGACTTCAGGAATTTAACCTGATGCTGACCGTCTTCCGTACTTAATGGAGTTACTCCTTCCCTATCAATATGCACTTTATAGAGCATGTAATAAGATGGGTCAATATCTTTTTCCCTGCCATATCCATATAGATATACTGTTCGCCCCAAAGTATCAATAGAAGCTATCTGACCTGCCACCCACTCACCGGAAGTCATCACATTCTTCAACTTTCCATTACCATCATAATGATAGTAATGCCCCCATCCCGTACGCTCCGAACGAAAAAGAATATCTTTACCATCATTCAAAATAGCGACACTACGAGCATGCGGATCACGATACGGTTTGTCAACTTCATGAATTATTTCTTTCACCTCCATTGTAGAGAGGTTGACAGAACACAAATCCACTTCGTCCCATGTACGTTTCGTACGTTCAAAAAAGAGGTATTTACTATCCTTTGTCACACACAAAGGATTTATGTATTGATCCGGCCACTTACTTATGTCTGTTTTTTTTACGGTACGCCCAATCACATCAACTATAACCAGTTCATTTTGGGTTACATTCTTATCACCAGGGAATTCATAACGATAAGTAGTCAGGGAAGGCCTGTCATCCAACGAATTTATCACCCAAAAATCTCTAAGCAGACGTTCATCTTCGCGTACTAAATAAAGATGCCTTGAATCGGGGCACCAACAGATATCAGACATGACTTCTCCTTCTTCGTCCGTTCCTCCATCATGCGCATAAGAATAATACCGAACTCCATCAGTGGTCAACTGCACTTCCGTCGTATCCATTCCCATCTCCCCATTACCTTTCACATACAGATTGTGTTTCTTCACATACACAAGATATTTTCTGTCTGGCGAATATTTCATCCATGAGTAACGATCAAATAATGACCGACTCTTTTCTTTCTTTTTCTCTACAATCTGGTGTGTCAGGCGATTATATTCATAGTTCCTACCTTTATAAGAAAAAGAAAAAGAAGCCAGGTTTTCAGAAAATTTGATATCACTCAACTCCAGTTTATTCCTGTCCACTACACCCCTAGTAATCTGTGCAATTCCCGATGCCAGTTTCCCTTTATCAAACAATGGTTCTTTTAACCGACGTTCAGGATCTACAAAATAGTAATCCTTCCCGACAGTCGTATGAAATTCAAACCAAAACTTATCTGTTCCATTAATTTCATTCGGCCAGAGATTTAGACTATTAGCAGTAAAATTACCCCCTAAACCGAAAGCCTGAAATTCATTTGCCAATTCATAGTTGGCCTGCTGTTGGGAAAAAGCATGCAGAATGCCTGACCAAGCAAATAAAACTATAAATAATATTCTTTTTCTCATATTCAAATAAACAAAGGAGAATCACATAAAGTATTCAAGACTCAATGCGATTCCCCGCATAATCTATATAGATCAAGTTATTTTAAAGGTCATACTGAACAATCTGGTTAGCATTTCCTATTTTATATAGTACATCCACTATTTTTCCAAAATTATTATCTCCCTCCTTCTCACTTTCCTCATTCGGGTATAATTGTTTTATTTTTACATCATTAACCAATCCAGATTCTTGCTTGTCCTTCTCTTCCACCCCATATATAAAGAAACTTCCGTCTTCCAAGGCAACCCCTAACTGACCGTTGTAAACTCCATATTTTGGATACAAATATATATCATTAGATGAAAGAGCAATCACCTTCTTGTCAAATGTATGAATCAATTTTGGAGCAGATGCCACACCTTTCACATATTGGCAATACCACAATTCATTCCCCATTGCAATAACAACATACTGCTTTTGTTCAAATACAGCCATATCTGTATACTCTTTATTTTTCAATGACGTCAAGTCATTTTCATAATAATCATATATATCCCATTTTTTATTCTTCATTCTGAAATAGCGCAATTGATAAGACATATCGTTACCCTTCATCAAGGCAACCCATGCTTGCATCATGTCGCCATTCACATTAACTGACGCAGTTTTCATTGTTACAATACTTTCATCACGCATATTCTGAAAGTTCTTAGCATCCTCTCCTTCAAATTCAACTATTTCTCCGGTATCCTTCACCTCAAATGTCACATCAAATGTCAGAAGATATCCTTTCGGTGCCTGCTCTTCACGTAAGGTATATTTACCGATT
>OLSF01002327.1_pt1 | contig 15114 bp, 18 predicted proteins | sample 1672301 | NCBI WGS metagenome assembly OLSF01 (sample SAMEA3136669, study PRJEB25190) | human gut metagenome | biome: human gut; feature: human-associated habitat; material: faeces | place: Austria | collected 2013
ACGAAAAATTTGACGACGCATCTGTCGCACAATCTTTGTGCGGTATTGCCTTAAAAGGGAACAGGTTTTGGCAGGAGAGGAGGGAATCACATGGCACAGTTTTCTCAACAGGAGCAGAACGCAATGCGGCGGGAGGCGGCACGGCGTGCCAGGGAAATGCAGAAGCGGGTGTATTTCGGCAAACAGCAGGAACCCTCTCCCTATGCGGACTATCCGCCGGAGGAGCCGCCGCAGGGAAAAACACCGTCGCCGCAGACTGGTATGCCGCTGCTGGGAAATCTGGCACAGTTTCGCCCCACGGGGCTCTTGTCCGGACTGGACGGTGACACCATGTTGATTCTCGCCATGATGGTCATGCTGTACAAAGACGGCGGCTGGGACGGCTGCGACAAGAAATTGCTAATGGCTCTGGCGTATTTGCTCACATAAAAGGAGAAGAAAGATGGAAGAAGTGGTATTCTGGGGAATCTGGGCTGTGTTGGGAATTTGCATGCTATGCTATTATCTCCGGCGAAAGCGAAAGATTTTGTCAATGCTGGCAGGAGTCGGAAGCGGCTTTCTGGCATTGCTGCTGGTGCACTACGGCGGGGGATTCTTCGGATTTTCTCCCGCATTGAATCTGCTGCATCTGGTACAGGCAGGGGTGCTGGGCGTGCCGGGGGTGATCCTCATGGTAGTGCTGCACTTTACGCTTTGAAAACAACAAAAAAGCGGGGACACCTCACATGGAGATGTCCCCGCTTTTTATGAAACGAAGAAATGTCAGAAAAAACTTACTTCAGTTCGATGGTTGCACCAGCTTCTTCCAGCTTAGCCTTCAGAGCTTCAGCGTCAGCCTTCGGGCAAGCTTCCTTCAGAGTAGCCGGAGCAGACTCTACCAGAGTCTTAGCTTCCTTCAGACCCAGACCCAGAACTTCCTTAGCAGCCTTGATGACAGCCATCTTAGCGTCGCCGAAGGAAGTCATAACAACGTCGAATTCAGTCTTTTCAGCAGCAGCGTTAGCACCGTTGTCGCCGCCAGTCGGAGCAGCTGCAACAGCAGCAGTTACACCAAATTCTTCCTGAATTGCGTCAACCAGTTCAGCCAGTTCCAGAACAGACAGTTCCTTGATATCTTCAACGAACTTCAAAACCTTTTCAGATGCCATGATAATAATCTCCTTTAACAATTAAATAAAACATTTTGCAGAGCCAAAATCTCTGCGATACTTATGCAGCAGTATCTTCGGACTTGCTGTCCACAACTGCCTGCAGTGTAGCAGCCAGCTTCTGGATCGGACCCTGCAGGGAACCAACCAGCTGTGCCAGCAGAACTTCCTTCGACGGAATCTTGGACAGCTTTTCTACGCCGGAAGCGTCATAAGCAACGCCTTCTACGTAACCAGCCTTCAGATTGAAGAAGTCTTCGTGATCTGCAGCGAACTTGCCCAGTATGCGAGCCGGAGCAGTCTGATCGTCCTTGGACAGTGCAACAGCAGTTGTACCGTGCAGAACTTCGTCAAATGCATCGATGCCCATGTTCTTGAATGCAAAACGCAGCATGGAGTTCTTTTCAACTACATAGTGTACGCCAGCTTCACGCAGTTCCTTACGCAGCTTGGTGTCATCTTCTACGCTGATGCCCTTGTAGTCTACCAGAACGAAAGATACACTGTCCTGCAGCATTTCTGTCAGAGCAGCAACCTTAGCCTTCTTGCTTTCCAAAATCTTTTCACTTGCCATGAGATTTCACCTCCGATAGATCATGTATCGTATCAGAAATCGCAATAAAAAAGCACGATTCGACAGGGAACCGTGCACTGTATTTCACAGGTCATTGCACATTCCTCGGTTGGACTTACGGCTTACGCCACCAACTGTCTTTAGAATACGATATTGTTGTTTGACAACTATTACAGTATAGCACATCTTTCGGTGCTTGTCAAGCCTTTTTTGCAAAAAAATCAAATTTTTTTTCGAGATGCAGATGAAACGCAAAAATCCCTGCCGCCGGAAACGACAGCAGGGAAGAAATTGCAAAAAACTTTGAGATTCTCAAAGAGAGCACTCAGACACCATACTTGCTGGTAGCAACTCTTACGCCAACGCCCATGGTAGAAGTAACGACGCAGGACTTCAGGTAGGTACCCTTTGCTGCAGCCGGCTTTGCCTTGACGATTGCTTCCATCAGAGTTTCGAAGTTCTGAGTCAGCTTATCTGCACCGAAAGAAGCCTTGCCGATCGGGCAGTGAATGATGTTGGTCTTGTCCAGACGATACTCGATCTTACCAGCCTTTGCTTCGGTAACTGCCTTAGCAACGTCCGGTGTTACGGTACCAGCCTTCGGGTTCGGCATCAAGCCGCGGGGACCGAGAACCTTACCCAGACGACCAACCAGACCCATCATGTCCGGAGAAGCGATAACTACGTCAAAGTCCATCCAATTTTCCTTGGTGATCTTGTCTACCAGATCCTGACCGCCGACATAGTCTGCACCGGCAGCCTGTGCTGCTTCGTACTTGTTTTCCTTGCAGAATACGCAAACGCGAACCTTCTTACCAGTGCCGTTCGGCAGTACAACTGCACCACGAACCTGCTGGTCTGCGTGACGGGAGTCAACGCCCAGACGAATGTGAGCTTCGATGGTTTCATCGAACTTAGCCTTTGCATTTGTGCAAACCAAAGACAGTGCTTCTTCAGAAGCGTACTGCTTTGCACTATCTACAGCCTTGCGGCTGTCATTATATTTTTTTCCGTGTTTCATGATATTTTAATCCTCCTAGTGTAGTGGTAGTACCGGATTGCTTTCTCGCAGATCCGGTTAGCGGAAATTTCCTCCCACCGACGTTCGGCTCCCGTTAGTCAACGACAACGATACCCATCGAACGGGCAGTACCAGCGATCATGCTCATAGCAGCTTCCAGAGAACCAGCGTTCAGGTCCGGCATCTTCTGTTCTGCGATCTTCTGTACCTGTTCCTTGGTGATGTTTGCGACCTTGTTCTTGTTCGGCTCACCGGAAGCAGTGTCGATTCCGCAAGCCTTCTTGATCAGAACAGCAGCCGGCGGAGTCTTGGTGATAAAGGTAAACGAACGGTCTGCATATACAGTGATGACAACCGGAATGATCATACCGATGTCATTCTTTGTACGTTCGTTGAATTCCTTTGTGAACGCCATAATATTTACACCGTGCTGACCCAGTGCCGGGCCAACCGGAGGAGCAGGTGTTGCTTTACCTGCGGGAATCTGAAGCTTAATAAAACCTGTTACCTTCTGTGCCATACTGCACACCTCCATATTGTGGTTAATGGCGAGATGCTGTCACATCTCTCCCACCGGAACCGCGGGCGGTTCCGAATTGTTTTTGCATGTTTGCAATTAATCGTCCTGACGGATCACCTGATTGAGCTGCAATGTTGCGGCAGTTTCACGACCGAACATTGAGATCAGCACATCAACTGTACCGTCTTCCAGATGAATGGCCTGTACCACGCCGGAGAAGCCGTCCATAGCGGTTCCGGAGATCGTTACGGTATCACCGACAGCGTAGTTCACTTCGATGTTGCCGCCGATGTCAACGCCCATCTTTGCCACTTCTTCCTCGGAGAGGGGAGTGGGCTCAGAGCCGGGACCGACAAAACCGGTGGCACCGCGGATATTTTTTACCACATGCCATGTATCATCTGTGTAAACCATTTTCAGAAAGACATAGCCCGGAAACAGCTTACGTTCCAGTTCTTTTGTTTTTCCGTCTGTGATTTCTGTCACCGTTTCGGTGGGGACCTGAACTTCTAGGATAAGGTCATGAAGCTTCCGGTTTTCAACCACCTTTTCAATGTCCTGCTTGACCTTGTTCTCATAGCCGGAATAAGTGTGAATGATGTACCATTTAGCTGCCTCTGACATACGAAATCCTCCTTGTTCTGGTCACGAAATTAGTTAGAAAGTCCCATCAGGAACTGCATCAGCTTCAGCAGACCGGAATCGATCAAACCTACCAGCACAGAACCGATGACAACAACAACGACTACGACCAGCGTGTTGTTGAAAACCTTCTTGCGATCCGGCCAAACGACCTTTTTGAATTCCTTCTTCAGGTCGTTGAACCAGCCGGCAATGCGGGAGAAGAAGCCCTTCTTTTCCTTATCGCCTTTTTTGTTTTTGCCGGATTTTTTGGAGTCTGCGGATGCTGCTTTGTTCGCCTTCTTTACAGCAGCTTCCTGCCCGGCGTTTTTTTCTTTATCAGCCATTGCCTCGGACCCCCATTACTTTGTCTCTCTGTGCAGCGTATGCTTCCGGCAGAACTTGCAGTGTTTGTTCATTTCAATCCGGTCCGGATTGTTCCGCTTGTTCTTCTTGGTAACATAGTTGCGACGCTTGCATTCTGTGCAAGCCAGTGTTACTTTCACTCTCATGATCGGCACCTCCTGCTCGTTTACTTCTTCCGATATGCGGAAGCCGGCTCTCCTGCTGTCATCAGCAGTCTTCCGGTTCTTTTGCCTCCCTCAGAATCCGCATGAGGGTTTTCGCAGCAAACCGGACAGCAAGTCCGGAATTTGTGCAAAAAATAAGCCTCATGCAATGAGGTGATTCCAGTATAGCACATTTCCGGTTTTCTGTCAAGGCTTTTCGCAAAAAAAATTCCTTTTTTGAGAAAAAAACGGATTCGGGACAGCTTTTTTTTGAAAACCCCTTGCAGATTTTTGTAGATTATGATAAAATAGAGAATGAGGAATCTTCGCTGCTGTCTGTTTTGCCGGTTTTGTATACAGAATTTGGCGGCAGATCAGTTCTAAAATCCGCTGTATCCGGATATATAATAGTATCCGGCATGACACCGGTTCTTGCAGCGACAGGATTTGGGTTCGCTTTGCTTTTGCGAAGCAGGCTCTCACAAATCATAAAGGAGTATAGACACATGGCAAAAATCAGAGTAGCCGTTTTGTTCGGCGGCGTATCCAGTGAGCATGATGTTTCGCTGGTTTCCGCGGAGAACGTCATTCGCAGCATTCCGAAAGAAAAGTATGAGGTACTGTGCATCGGTATCACCAAGAAAGGCCGCTGGCTCTATTTCCCCGGCGACGTTTCGGAGATCTCTACTGGTGCATGGGAACAGAATCCGGACTGCACCGCGGCGATCCTCTCTCCGGATCCGCTGCACGGCGGCATCGTCACCATTGAAAACGGGGAAACTTATATAAAAAAGGTAGACGTGGTCTTTCCGGTGCTGCACGGCAGAAACGGCGAGGACGGCAGATTACAGGGCATTATGGAAATGGCAAGAATCCCCTATGTGGGCTGCGGCGTTCTGAGCAGTGCTGTGTGCATGGATAAGGGCATGACCCATACGGTGCTGGACTACAACGGCATTCAGACTGCCAAGTGGGCAAGCGTACACCAGCGTGACCTGAACAAGCTGAACGAAAAGTGCGTTGCCATTGCGGAAACACTGGGCTTTCCGCTGTTCGTCAAGCCGGCAAATGCAGGCTCCTCTGTAGGTGTCAGCAAGGCGACCGATCTGGAATCCCTGAAAGATGCGGTGCAGATCGCGTTCACCCATGATGAAAAAGTCATCATCGAAGAATTCATCGACGGCAGAGAGCTGGAAGTGGCTGTGTTCGGCTACGATGCTCCCATTGCTTCTTATGTGGGCGAGATCGAGCCGGCTGCGGAATTCTACGACTACGACGACAAGTATGTCAACGGTTCCTCCAAGCTGTACATTCCGGCACGGATCACCGATCAGGAATCTGACCGGATTCGGGAAACTGCTCTGCGGGCATATCAGGCACTGGGCTGTAAGGGGCTGTCCCGTGTGGACTTCTTCCTCTCTAAGGATGGCAGCATCATTCTGAACGAGATCAACACGCTGCCGGGCTTCACCAGCATCAGCATGTATCCGAAGCTGATGGAACATCTGGGCATGAAGCAGGAATATCTGGTAGATAAACTCATTGAGCAGGCAATGGAAAACGCTGCAAGAACCTGAACGATAACCTGAATATAGTTAGGGCAACACCGCACAAAGCTTGTGCAGGGTTGCCTTAGAGTCGTTAAGGAAAGGAGATGCTGCTCCGGACAAAGAGCAGCAGAGATGACACCATGAAAAATGATGCAATCGGCGTTTTTGATTCCGGTATGGGCGGTCTGACGGCAGTGAAAGAACTGAATGCCATTCTGCCCCATGAAAATATTATCTATTTCGGCGACACCGCCCGCATTCCCTATGGCAGCCGCAGTCCGGAAACGGTGCTTCGCTATGCCAAAGAGGACGTGGCGTTTCTGCGGCAGTATGCCGTGAAAATGATCATTGCCGCCTGCGGTACAGTCAGCTCTATTGTAGGCGACCAGCCTTTTGTAACAGATATGCCGTTTACCGGCGTGGTGCTTCCGGCAGCAAGGACTGCCTGCGAAGTGACACGCAACGGCAGGATCGGCATCATCGGAACACCGGCGACCATTCGCAGCGGCAGCTATGAAAAGGCGATTCAGAAGCTGCATCCGGAAATGACAGCATTCGGGCAGGCTTGTCCTCTGTTCGTGCATCTGGTGGAAAACGGCTATACCGATTTTCACAATCCGGTGACACGGCTGGTGGCAGAGGAGTATCTGGAACCGGTGCGGAAAGCCGGCGTGGATACCCTGATCTTGGGTTGCACCCATTATCCGGTGATCCGTGACATCATCGCGGATTATATGGGACCGGATGTGCAGCTGATCTCCTCCGGAGCGGAGGCGGCGAAGTATGCCCGCCGCTGTCTGGAAGAACAGGATCTGCTGACAGACCGGCAGACTGCCGGCGAAAACACCTATTATGTCAGCGACAGTACGGAGATGTTCATTGAAAATGCAGGACATTTTCTGCACCGGAATGTGGTGGGAAAGGTGTTCCGCTGCAATTTCTAAGAAGGGAGCAGGTATTTTTGGAATCTGTTCTGATTACCATGAAAACACGGCAGATCACACCGGACGGTGACGAAGAAACCGAACTGATGACCACCGGTACCTGTGAGATGCGGGACGACACGTTGCAGTTGTCCTATGAAGATACAGACGCAACGGGCTTTGCCGGCTCGACGACCACCATACAGGTGGCGAACGAGTCACTGGTGACGATCTTACGCACCGGCACGGCAAATTCCAACCTGACGCTGGAAACAGGCAGAAAGCACTTCTGCCTGTATCAGACTCCATACGGGGCAATGACTATCGGTGTACAGGCGAAGCGGCTGCTCTGCGAACTGGAGGAATCCTCCGGTTCTGTGGAAATGGAATACATTATTGATATGAATGCAAATTTCCTGTCGGAAAACACGATCACCATTCACTGGAAACGGCAGGAACCGCAGGAGAATACGAAAGGAACAAAGTAAACTATGGCAGATTGTATGAAGAGTGCCTCCGAGGCTCTGCACCAGATTCTGGTGGAGGGACTGGGACGGCTCGTAGGCGAGGGAAAGCTTCCGGCAGAACCGATCCCGGCGTTTCGGGTAGAGATTCCGGCAGATAAGTCCCACGGGGACTTTGCGGCAAATGTGGCAATGGTCAGTGCAAAGACCTTCCGCATGGCACCGCGGAAAATTGCGGAGCTGCTTCTGGAGGCTATTTCGCTGAACGGCACGATCTTTGCACGGGCAGAGATCGCAGGTCCGGGCTTTATGAACTTCTTCCTCCAGCAGAAGTGGTTTGCCGATGTCACGGAAACTGTCCTCACGGAAAAGGAAAATTACGGTAAGACGCAGACCGGTGCCGGAAAACGGGCACTGGTGGAATTCGTTTCCGCGAACCCCACCGGACCGATGCACGTGGGCAATGCCCGCGGCGGTGCACTGGGCGACAGCCTTGCAGAGATTCTGGCGTGGACAGGCTGGGACGTACAGCGGGAATTCTATGTCAATGATGCCGGCAACCAGATCGAAAAGTTTGCCACTTCTCTGGAAGTGCGGTATCTCCAGCACTTTGACCCCTCTGTGGAAATGCCGGAAGATGCCTATCACGGGGCAGACATTACAGAGCATGCAGAAAACTTTATCGCTGAAAACGGTGACAAGTATGTCAACACCGATGCCAAGACCAGACGGGACGCACTGGTGGCATTTGCACTGCCGAAGAACATCGCCGGTCTGGAACGGGATCTGAAGAAGTACCGCATTGTCTATGACAACTGGTTCCGCGAAAGCACCCTGCATCAGAATGGACAGGTAAAGTGGGTGGTAGACGAACTGACCAAGCGTGGCTATACCTATGAGCAGGAAGGTGCCGTCTGGTTCAAGGCAACGGATTTCGGTGCGGACAAAGACTTCGTGCTGGTACGTGCCAACGGGATCCCCACTTATGTGGTACCGGACATTGCTTACCACTATAATAAGCTGATGGTGCGGAAGTTTGACAAGGCAATTGACATTCTGGGTGCAGACCACCACGGCTATGTGCCTCGTCTGAAAGCAGCCCTGACCGCACTGGGTGCAGATGCAGCCCGTCTGGACGTGGTACTGATGCAGATGGTCATGCTGATGCGTGACGGCGAAGTGGTCAAGCTTTCCAAACGCAGCGGCAAGGCGATCACACTGGTCACTCTGTTGGACGAAATTCCGCTGGACGCAGCCCGTTTCTTCTTCAACACCAGAGAGGCAAATTCTCATTTTGAATTTGACTTGGATCTGGCTGTGGAGCAGTCCTCGCAGAATCCGGTATACTATGTACAGTATGCCCATGCCCGCATTTGCAGCCTGCTGCGTGCCATGGCAGAGGAAGGACTGACACTGGAACAGTGCGACCACAGCAACCTGTCCCTGCTGACACAGCCACAGGAACTGGAACTGATCCGGCATCTGGCAGCACTGCCGTCGGAACTGGACGCTGCTGCCAAGGCATATGACCCGTCCAAGGTCACTAAGTATGCTACCGAGCTGGCGACTCTGTTCCACAAGTTCTATGACGTGTGCAGTATCAAGTATGCGGAAACGCCGGAACTGAAGCAGGCACGTCTGCTGCTTTGTGAGGCGGCTCGTCAGGGCGTTGCCAATACCCTCCGGATCCTGAAGGTGACCTGTCCGGAGAAGATGTGATCCTGCTGACAGATGCCGGAAAAAACGGGAAAGATTACAAGCAGGTTACAGCAAAAAAATAGATTCTCTATGGAAAATCGTGCGAAAGCACAAAAAAACGTAGCAATACTCGAAATATCCCATAAAGTTTAACTGCATATTCACAAACATCGTTTCGCAATGTGTTACAATTTGTAATATATTGAACAGGTGGATGCAGTTTGTGATATGCCCGCCGGCCGCAAAACTGGCGGAAGCCGAGATTACAAAAGGAAAGGAAGTTCCATATGTCGAACAGATTATTTCAAGGACTGGTTCACCAGATGCGGGATACCATCGACGCAACCGTTGGCGTTGTCGATGACACCGCGACCATCATCGCTTGCAGCGACCTGACAAAGGTGGGAACGACCAATGAGTTCGTTTCCCTCGACCTCAGTGATGTACATGATATTTTTATCCGCGACGGTTATACCTATAAGCCGTTTGGTTCCCGTGCAAAGCCGGAGTATGCGGTCTTTGTAGAGGGCATGGACGACACTGCTGCGAAGTATGCCAATATTCTGGCAATTTCCCTGTTCAATATCAAGCAGTACTACGATGAAAAGTACGATCGCAACAACTTCATCAAGAATGTAGTACTGGACAACGTACTGCCGGGGGACATCGTCATTAAGGCACGTGAACTGCACTTCAACTCGGAAGTCAGCCGCGTAGTGCTGCTGGTACGCATTGTATCGGCAAATGACGTTTCTGCATACGATGTCATTCAGAATCTGTTTCCGGATAAGAATAAAGACTTTGTCTTTACCATTTCCGAATCGGATATTGTTCTGGTCAAGGAGATCAAGGGTGCTGTGGACACCAAGGATCTGGAAAAGCTTGCCCGTTCCATTGCAGATACTTTGAGCAGCGAGTTCTACACCCGCGTGAACGTGGGTATCGGTACCATTGTGACCGGTGTCAAGGAACTGTCCCGTTCGTTCAAGGAAGCACAGATGGCTCTGGAAGTCGGCAAGGTATTCGATACCGACAAGGCGATTGTCAGCTATGAGAATCTGGGCATTGCCCGCCTGATCTATCACCTGCCGACCACGCTGTGTGAAACATTCCTTCACGAGGTATTCAAGCGGGGCAGCATTGAATCTCTGGATCATGAAACGCTGTTTACCATTCAGAAGTTCTTCGAGAACAACCTGAATGTTTCTGAAACTTCCAGAAAGCTGTTTGTACACCGGAACACACTGGTGTACCGTCTGGAAAAGATCAAGAAGCTGACTGGTCTGGACCTGCGGGAATTCGACCATGCCATTATCTTCAAGATCGCATTGATGGTCAAGAAGTACCTCTCTGCGAATCCGGCGAAGTTCTGATGAATAAGGACGGGGTGAGGGCGTGAAGCATCGCTCCGGCATAAAAGCCGCCGGTGCAGCGTGTGGCGTTTTGCATCGGCGGCTCTTTGTGCAATTTTATTGGTAAGGGCAGCAACGCAGGAAACTTGTGTGTGCTGTCCGGAAAAGTGGATGTCTGCGATCAACTGAAACGGTATTTCCGGCGGTCTGCCGGAAGTGCCCAGAGAAAGGATGTGTGTGAACTATGGTTGAACTGAAGAACGTGTCTGTGACATACTCCAGCGGCGTAGATGCACTGCACAATGTCAACTTGAAAATCAATGACGGAGACTTTGCCTTTGTAGTTGGTGCGTCCGGTGCCGGAAAAAGCACCATGATCAAACTGATCTTAAAAGAGATCAACCCGACCAGTGGTTCGATCAGTGTCAACGGCTATAACCTGAACAAACTCCGGCGGCGGCGGATTCCTGCCCTGCGGCGTACCATTGGATTTGTCTTTCAGGACTTCCGGCTGATTCCGTCTATGACAGTGTATGAAAACGTGGCATTCGTGCTGCGGGTAATCGATGCACCGACGAAATATATCCGGAAGCGTGTGCCGTATGTAATCGATCTGGTAGGTTTGCAGGATAAGACATATGCCTATCCGGACGAGCTGTCCGGCGGTGAAAAGCAGCGTGTGGCGATTGCCCGTGCATTGGTCAACGACCCGCAGCTGATTATTGCGGACGAGCCGACGGGAAACATCGATCCGGAACTTTCTTATGAGATCGTAGAACTGCTGCAGGGCATCAATGACATCGGGACTACCATTCTGATGGTAACCCATGAACACAGTCTGGTGCGGCAGTTCGGCGGACGGATCATCAATATCGATCAGGGACAGATCGTCTTTGACGAAGTGATTGGAGGGAATCTGATCCATGAAAGCTAGTGGTTTCAAGTACCTGATTGGACAGGGTGTGGAAAACATCTGGAAAAACCGGATGATGGCATTCGCTTCATTCTGTGTGCTGTTGGTTTCACTGCTGCTGGTGGGTATGTCGGTGTTGTTTTATATGAACCTGACCTCTATGATCGGCGGCGTAGAAGATAAAAATGAAGTCATTATCTATATGGACGAGGGTACTTCAGATCAGGAACTTGCAGATTTTCAATCGGAATTGGCACAGATTCCAAACATTTCGGAGATTTCTTTTTACTCCAAGGAGCAGGCGTTTGAAGATCTGAAAAACAGCATGTCGGATTATGAAGTGCTGTTCGATTCACTGGGGGACGACAACCCGCTGATCGACAGCTATCGGATCCGTGTTGAAGATATTTCACAGATTTCTGCAACGATTACACAGGTAGAGGAACTGGATCACATTGATTCGATTCGTGCTCCCATGGACTTTGTCAACGTTCTGACCGAGGTACGGAAGATCGTGACTGTTGTATTCGGTGTGATCATTGCAGCGTTGGTCGTTATTTCCGTTGTGATCGTTTCCAATGCCACAAAGGCGAGCGTTTTCGCACGGCGGGAAGAAATTCAGATCATGAAATACGTCGGTGCAACCAACTCTTTTATCCGTATCCCGTTTTTTGTGGAGGGTATGATCACCGGCTTGCTTGCTGGTGGCGTTGCACTGGCGATCACTTGGTTCGGCTATGATTCGCTGGTCGGCCTGCTGACCGGACAGGTGGAATTCCTGTCTGTGATCGGCATGGGCAGCATCATTCCGTTCCGTGCACTGGCATGGAAGGTGGCTCTGGCATATCTGCTGTCCGGTACGCTGTTCGGAGCGTTCGGCAGTATGATCTCTATGCGGAAGCACCTGAATGTTTAAAACAATGCCGATGCACATCTTAGGAGGCTATTTTCTATGAGTAAGAAGAAACATCTGAGTCTGCGTTTTACCAGTGCGTTGCTTTGCATGACCATTCTGACAGGCGGCATGGCAGCAAACTGGACACCGATCAGGGATATTCCGGTATCGGCAAAGACGCTGGCAGAATTACAGGAAGAACGCAAGAGCAACGAAAAGAAGATCGCAGAGAAGCAGAAAGAACTGGATTCTTTGCAGTCTGATCTGGAAGAAAAGGAAGCGTACCAGAAGACTTTGCAGGAAAAGATCACCCTGCAGCAGAGCAATCTGGACATCGTTTCACAGGAACTGGATCGCATTGCTCAGTCTATCGACGAAACCACACAGGCAATTTCACAGGCGGAAGATGACATCAAGGTCATGGAAGCCGATATTGCCATTGGACTGGACGAGTTCAAGATGCGACTTCGTGCCATGTACGTACAGGGCAACGACAGTCTGGCTTCGGCTCTGGTAGGTGCGACTGACTTCTACGACCTGCTTTCCAAGTATGAACTGATGTCCCGTGTGGCAAATCATGACAACCAGCTGGTCAACGACCTGAAGGACAAGCTGGAAACCTGCAACGCAAAGAAGGCGGAACTGGAAACAGAAAAGTCCGATCTGGAAAGCCAGCAGAAAGACCAGCAGGCCAAGAAGGAAGAATTCAAGGCGGCAATCGAGGATCTCCAGCAGACCTATTCTGAAACCGATGAAGCCAAGGAGCAGATGCAGCGGCAGAAAGAGCAGCTGAACGGCGATGTGGCAACACTGAAAGAAAACAACAAGGCTCTGGACGCAGAAGAAGACCAGATCAAGGCAGCAATTGCAGCGGCTGCGGAAGCTGAAAAGAAGAAGCGGGAAGAAGCAGCTGCGGCAGAAGAAGCCAAGAAGAAGCTGGAAGCCCAGAAGCAACAGCAGCAGGAGGAAGCCAAGAAGAATCAGTCCTCCGGCAGCAGCTCTTCTTCGAAAAATGACAATACATCTTCTTCGAACAGCCAGAAGGACAATTCCAGCAGCTCCAGCAGTTCGAACAGTTCTTCCAGCAGCAGTTCAGATTCTTCCAGCGACGACAGCGGCAGTGTTGCACCGTCCGGCGGCGGCTTCACATGGCCCTGCCCGGGATTCTATACCATTTCCAGTACCTTCGGCAACCGCTGGGGTACCACACACGGTGCAATTGATATTGCCGGCGGCAATGCCGGTGCAGCGATCGTTGCAGCAAAGGGCGGCACGGTCGTTCGTGTTGTAACCGGCTGCTCCCACAACTATCCGAAAAGCGGCAGCTGCGGCTGCGGCGGCGGCTACGGCAACTATGTCATTATCCAGCATGACGGTACATATTCTACGTTGTACGGACATATGGCATCGGTGGCTGTTTCTGCCGGACAGACCGTCAGTGCCGGACAGACCATCGGCTATGTGGGAAGCACAGGCTTTTCCACTGGTTTCCACCTGCACTTTGAAGTGCGTGTCAACGGCACCAAGGTGGACCCGATGAAGTATTTGTAATCAAAATGCATTTTTGAGAAAATGAAAAAGGCAGGGGTATGCGTTTGCAGTCCTCTGCCTTTTTTGGAAGAAAGGATTGTAAGTTATATGCGAAAACAATCAGATGCAATGCAGGAGGATATGCCAAAGGAAAAAACAGTGCCGGTGCGGAAATCGACACTGATCCTGCTGTTCTGTCTTTGCGGTGTGCTTGCCGTAGGAACAGGACTGGGCATTTATCGGAACTACGCCGGCAACACGGAGTACAGGGAGCTCCGGCAGCTTGCCGCAACTGTAAAGCAGAACTATTATACCGACGTGGACGACGAAGCCGTTATGCAGGGGGCTATGAAAGGCTATGTTGCCGGTCTGGACGATCCTTATTCCCAGTACATGACCAGTGAGGAATATCAGGCTTATCAGACAGAGGAAGCTGGTCAGACCGTGGGAATCGGCGTAACGGTGACACAAACAGACGAGGGCTATTTGCAGGTGGAGGAAGTCAATGCAGATTCTCCGGCAGAAAAAGCCGGTATGCAGCAGGGCGATATTCTCACCAAGGTAGAGGGCGAAGATCTGGCAGAACTGGGCTACGCCGGAGCACTGTCTAAAATTCGAGGCGAAGCAGGTACCACGGTGCAGCTGACGATTCAGCGGAACGGCGACACACTGGAACTGGACGTGGAACGGCAGAACATCGAAGTGACGACTGCCGAGGGACAGATGCTGGACGGACAGATCGGCTATATCCGGATCAGTTCCTTTAAGGGCAACACGCCGGAACAGTTTCAGGCGATCTACGACCGGCTGGTACAGGACGGGGCAAAGGCGTTGATATTCGACCTGCGGGACGACGGCGGCGGACTGGTGTCGGCTCTGGAGAAGATTCTGGATCCGCTGCTGCCGGAGGGCGAGATCGCCATTGCCACCTATCGGGACGGCACGACCAAAACGCTGGTGGAATCAGATGCCACAGAGTGCAACTTGCCCATGACGGTGATCGTCAACGGCAACACTGCCAGTGCAGCAGAACTGTTCACCGCTTCGCTGCGGGATTTCGGAAAGGCTTCCGTTGTGGGAACGCAGACATTCGGGAAGGGCATCATGCAGGTGACACAGTCCATGCCTTCCGGCGGAGCACTGACACTGACGGTGGCAACTTATCAGACCACCAAGGGGGAGTGTTATCACAAGGTAGGCATCAAGCCGGACGAAATCGTGGAAGCCGGAGAAGATGCAGTGGACTACAGCGATCCGAATCCGGAAAAAGACCCGCAGCTGAAAAAGGCAATCGAAATGGTGCAGGCGAAGTGACTATTCAGTGTTTCCTTAAGGAAACAGGCATAAAGGCAATACCGCACAAAGAGCGTCTGGCGACTTTGCACGCCATCTGCTT
>OLSF01002330.1_pt1 | contig 15081 bp, 7 predicted proteins | sample 1672301 | NCBI WGS metagenome assembly OLSF01 (sample SAMEA3136669, study PRJEB25190) | human gut metagenome | biome: human gut; feature: human-associated habitat; material: faeces | place: Austria | collected 2013
AGTTTGACTGAATTTGATGTATTTTTAAAACTGTATGCTTCAGGTGGAACGGTTTCAAGAAGTATCGAAGATTATTTGAAATATGAAACGTTAGAGAAATACGGATTGGTTTCTATTGATGTAGATTATAGCGGTTCTATCACAGTTGATATGAGTATTGAACTTGCAATGGGAGCAGGCAAATTTATGAAAGAGCCAGAAAAAAGTTCGCTTCGAAATTTTCAGGTTGCACAGGCTGTAATTGCTGCATGCGTGAATCTATACGGATTTGCCAGTTATTGGCACTACAGTGCGTTAATTGATGCCAATTATAAAAAAATCATAGCGCAAGAGGCAAAAAAACAATATTGGGATATGTTTGCTGAACGGGCAAAAGAAGGACGATGGCGATATACGTGGTCAAGTGTCTCAAATGTATTTTTTAAACCTACAAGTGACCAGGATTGGATCATACAGCAGGTGAAAAAGAACTTTGAGGAGATTCCTTATTATATACCAGGTGGAGAGGAGATAAAATTACTGCAGTTTGATGGAATTGATTATTCTCTGCCTGGTTATAAGATGTTTTTTTCTGTGTTGGTCGATAACTGCAGGAGCTTTGAAGATGAAAATAAATTAGTCACAGAGATGATGCTGAAATGTATTAATGGTGAGAGTCCAAGGAAGGTGGTATATAATTACAGGCATTGTTTTATAAAAGGAACAGCCAGTGTGAAAATTTTAGGAGATGCACTTGAAAAGCTAGAGGCAACGATCCGGCGTCCACAATATTATGGTCATACGAAGAATGAGTTTATGCGGCTTACAGGAGGAATAACAAAGTGAGTTATAATATAAAAAATGCACTTGCGGACTTCAAAAAAGAAGATTTGGCAGATGGAATGATCGATATATTGAAGGATAGCACAAGGACACTGGAGAAAACAAAGGAAAATGGATTTTTAAAGCTAAGCTTAAAAATGCAGAGAACAAGCATTTACAATGCAGTAGTTTGGCTTGATGAGAAAAATGGTGAGCTTGTAAAGACAGCTTGCAGGTGTGGTCATTTTCAAAAACAATATTTTTGCTGTGAGCATGTGGCAGCGGTGGTGATGCAGTATATTGTAGAGATATATGGTCAAGACGTGGTTAAGCAGTCTGAGATTTTTCCTTTAATGCTTCAGAAAACAAATGTAGAAGATCCATTTATTCCGGGTATTTTAAAAAGCACCGATGAGGAAATGATGGAAATTCTAAAAGAGAACTTCTTTAAAAAGCGGGCATTGCCAGTTGAACAGAATATAAAACAGCCGCTTTCAATGCAGGCAAAATGCTGCATTGGTGAATGCAAGGATGGTCTTTTATTGGAGCTTCGTGTTGGTGAGACGAGAACGTATGTAATACGAGATCTGAATGAGTTCTTTTATAAGTGGACAGAGAAAAAAACAATTGAGTTAGGAAAATATATAAAATTTATTCCGGATAAAAATCTGTTTGACGAAAACGGGCGTAAAATTATTCAGTTTTTCTTAGAGGAATATTTAACAGAAAAGGCTTCTGGAAGGACAAATTATTCTTATTATGCTTCGGCTAGTCAGCAGGCAAGATCGGTTTCCATTTTTGGAAGCCGCATTGATTCCTTTATGGATACTATTGCTGCAAATGGCGTATATTTGCTTTCAGATGAAAAGAAAAATATTTTTTATGATGAGCAGTTCTATAGTCCTAAGATCAAAGTTGCAAAACTTACATATGGAGCGACTGTGAGGGCTGAGCGATATCATATTTTATGTGAGAGTCTTGAGTATAGCTATGTCTTGTCAGGTGATACCATATATCGTATGAAAAAACCAGAGATGGCTGTACAGAAGATTCTTGAACTGTGCCAGAGTAAGAAAGAGCTTTTTATATCAGATAAGGATCTGCCAGCAGTTACAAGAGATGTGTTATCAAATCTTAAAGACGCGGCGTTAATCACCTATACTGGCATGGATCCTGATAAATATCTGCCGCCAAAGCCGACAATTGCTTTGTACCTAGATTCTCCGCAGGAAAATATGATTACATGTGATGTGGCAGCAATTTATGGTGAGAAAAAGTATCATGTTTATGGAAAGGAGCGTTACAGCCAAAAGCGAAACTTCACAGAGGAGCATAGATTAGCAGAGATAATCCAGATGTACTTTAATGCGTTCGATCAGGAAAAGAGCCTTCTAGTCTATTCTGGTGATGAGGGAGATATTTTCACATTTCTTTCTCAGGTGATTCCAAAACTGCAAAAATATGGCGATATTTATGTGACAGATTCAATGAAGAAGCTTCGAGTTGTTCCGTCAGCCAGTTTTCAGGTTGGAGTTTCAGTATCAGGCGGCCTTCTTGAGATGTCTATGGCATCAAATCAGTTTAACAAGGAAGAGCTTGCTGAAATTTTCTCATCGTATGACAGAAAAAAGAAATACCATCGATTGAAAAATGGCGCATTTATCACCTTTAATGAAGAACAAAAGCAGGTAATGTCTGCCATCTCAGATGTGATGAAAAATTATGCCGATAAAAAAAATCAAGATATTATCAAGATGCCGCTTTTTAGGGCACTTTATCTTGATGAACTGCTTGCAGAAAAAGAGTCAGTTGAACTTAAGAAAAATCGTGAATATCGAAAGCTAATTGGAAAGATGAGAAGCTATGAAAACGGTGATTATGAAGTACCGCAGTCACTTGAAGCAGTACTTCGAGAATATCAGCGAGACGGCTTTTACTGGATTAAGACATTAAAAGAAAATGGCTTTGGCGGTATTTTAGCTGATGATATGGGTCTTGGAAAGACTCTTCAGATATTGGCATTTCTTTTATCAGAAAAGGAACAGGGAAAAGTGGGAGACGAGATTCGCACATTAATAGTTGCTCCAGCCTCACTTGTTTATAACTGGAAAAAGGAAGTCGAGCGCTTTACACCGCAGCTGTCAGTATGCGTGATGGCAGGAACTGCACATGAGAGAAAGGAGCTTATTAAAAATCAGACAAGCAATGTAGATGTGTGGATTACATCATATGATCTGTTAAAACGCGATATCGAGCTGTATCAGGATATTGTATTTGCAAATGAGATTATTGATGAGGCACAGTATATTAAGAATCAGACAACACACGCAGCAAAATCAGTGCGTCTTGTAAACAGCAGTTTTCGCATGGCACTTACAGGTACACCGATGGAAAACCGCCTAAGTGAGCTTTGGAGTATCTTTGACTATCTGATGCCTGGATTTTTGTATGGATATACGCGTTTTAGAAGTGAAATAGAGACGCCAATTGTTTCTGACAAGGATGAAGATGCGATGACGCGTCTTCACGCTATGATACATCCATTTATCCTTCGCCGACTGAAAAAGGATGTATTAAAGGAGCTTCCGGAAAAACAGGAGGAGATCGTCACAGTTGCACTTTCAGGTGAACAAAAAAAGCTTTATCAGGCACATTCACAGAGATTGAAAATGTTTCTTGAGGATCAAAACGATGAGGATTTTGCACAGAATAAGCTTCAGATTCTTGCTGAGCTGACAAAGCTTCGTCAGCTTTGCTGCGGACCAGAGCTTCTTTTGGAAAATTATAAGGGTGAAAATGCAAAGCTTGAAGCATGTATTGAACTTATTACACAGGCTATTGCCGGAGGTCATAAGATTCTGCTATTCTCTCAATTTACGTCCATGCTGGATCTTATTGGCGAGGAATTAAAAAAAGCAAAAATAGATTATTATCGCATTGATGGAAGCGTAAAAAAAGAGGCGCGCATGGAGATGGTGGAGCAATTCCAAAATCCACAAAATCAAGTATCAGTGTTTTGCATTTCATTAAAAGCTGGAGGTACTGGACTAAATATGACTGCAGCAGATATTGTAATTCATTATGATCCATGGTGGAATAAGGCAGCTCAGAATCAGGCGACTGATCGTGCACATCGAATTGGACAAAAACATGCAATTAATGTCTATCAGCTGATAGCAGAGGAAACAATTGAGCAAAAAATTTGTGAACTTCAGCAGGTAAAAGAAGATCTGGCTGAGGAGGTTCTTTCTGGCGAGGGTATCAGCAGCACTCAGTTTAATAAAGACGAAATTATGAATTTGTTAGAAAAATAAACCGTTTATTCAAACAAAAAGGATAGGAAAATACATTTTTTAGCAGTTGTGCTACATTGACAGGCCTACTTTTTGTATGAATTTACGTACATTGTGAAAAAGGCTTGCACAACATCACCTTTTTTGTTATGATAATAATAAGTATGGAGTCGAAAGACCGGTCAGAATAGGGGGAAGAACGATGGATATCCGATGCAAAAAGTGCCTGCTTCGAGAAATGGCAAATGAAGATATGTATCACAGGATACAGCGAACGATTGACGCGATTCCTCCTAAACTTCGGTGCTCAAAAGGGGAGTACGATGCACGTCTTGAATTATGCAAGGAGTGCGAAAAGTTGATTGGTGGTATGTGCCGTGTGTGTGGTTGCTTTGTAGAAGTAAGAGCTGCCAAAAAAAGCGAACATTGTCCGGGAATACCGCGCCGTTGGGATGGGCTGCAACTTTAGGCTTAATATCGGCAAATTTTTGTCACAACTTGCTGCCCTGCAGCAGAAACGGAGGAAATTATAATAATGAAAGAAACAGTGATGCAGTTTGGTGAAGGTGGATTTTTACGCGGTTTTGTTGATTACTTCTTCAAGAAGCTGAATGATGCCGGGGTGTATGAAGGAAAGGTTGTTGTAATTCAGCCAATCGATAAGGGTATGGTAAATATGCTTAACGATCAGAATTGCGAATATAATCTGTACTTAAGAGGACTTCAGAACGGTAAGGAAGTTATCGAGCATACTCATGTTGATGTTATCTCAAGAGGTATCAATCCATATGAGGATTTTGATGCATACATGGCATTGGCTGAGAACCCAGATCTTCGTGTAATCGTATCTAACACTACTGAGGCTGGTATTGAGTATCTTGGAACTGAGAAGTTAGATGACAAGCCGGCTAAGTCATATCCTGCAAAGCTGACCCAGTTCTTATACAAGAGATTCCAGACAGGCTTAAAGGGATTCATTCTTCTTCCATGTGAGCTGATCGATCACAATGCAGACACCTTAAAGGAGTGTGTATTAAAGTATGCAGATCTGTGGGAGTTAGGAGATGAGTTTAAAAACTGGCTGTTGTCCGAAAACGATTTCTGCAACACCTTAGTTGACCGTATCGTTACTGGTTATCCAAGAACAGAGGCTGCTGATATCTGCAAGGAGTTAGGCTACACCGATAATTTGATTGATACTGCTGAGATCTTCCATCTGTGGGTAATTCAGGGTCATCACGAGGACGAGTTGCCATTCAACAAGGCTGGCTACAACATCGTATGGACTGATGACGTTGCACCATATAAGAAGAGAAAGGTTCGTATCTTAAACGGCGGACATACATCTATGGTACTTGGCGCTTACCTGTATGGCCTTGAGACAGTAGGCGAGTGCTTGAAGGATGAGACAGTAAGCAGCTACTTAAAGCACTGCATCTTCGATGAGATTGTTCCGACTCTTGGAAACACTCAGACCGATATCGATTTCGGAAAGGCTGTTTTAGAGCGTTTCGCAAATCCGTTCATCCGTCACATGTTACTGTCTATCGCACTGAATTCTGTAAGTAAGTTCCAGGTTCGTGTACTTCCAACCATTCTTGAGCATAAAGAGAAGTTTGGAAATTATCCGGAAGGTCTTGTAATGTCTATGGCAGCATTGATCGCATTCTATCGTACCGATAAGGCAAACGATGGTGCAGAGATCATGGAGTTTATGAAGACTGCAAGCGTAGAGGATATCATGAAGAGAGAGGACTACTGGCATGCAGATCTGACCGAGATGATCCCGATGGTACAGAAGTACTACGATGTAATCGAGAAGGATGGCATGAAGGCAGCTTACGATTTAGTATTAAATAAATAATCACAAAGCAGCCGGACCAATTTATGGTTCGGCTGTATGCCGTAAAGCGGCGCAAAACGTCAGAATGCGAACAGAAAGGCATATAGAATTTATGAAAACTTACATTCAGATTAATCCACAGGATAATGTCTGTGTTGCACTGGCTCCTATTTCAGCTGGTACACAGATAAACGCAGGCACGACCGTGACCACACTAGAGGATATCCCGCAGGGGCATAAGATTGCACTTGCTGATATCAAAGAAGGTGAAAAGGTCATCAAGTATGGTTTCCCGATTGGTGTGGCAAAGCAGGACATCAAGGCAGGTTCCTGGGTGCATGTTCATAATGTAAAGACAGGTCTTGGCGATGTGCTTGATTATGAGTATAATCCGTCAGGAAGTGAGTTAGAGCCGACAGAGCACGCACATTTTATGGGATATCGCCGTGAGGATGGACGTGTTGGTGTAAGAAATGAGATCTGGATTATTCCTACAGTTGGCTGTGTAAACTCCATTGCATCTGCACTGGAGAAGCAGGCAAAAAGTCTGGCAGTTGGAACAGTAGAGGATATAGTTGCATTCCCGCATCCTTATGGCTGCTCTCAGATGGGCGGCGATCAGGAGAACACCAGAAAGGCACTTGCAGATTTAATTCATCATCCAAACGCCGGCGGTGTGCTTGTACTTGGCCTTGGCTGTGAGAACAGCAATATTCCGGTTCTGATGGATTACATTGGTGAGTACGATAAGAATCGCGTGAAGTTTTTACAGTGTCAGGTTGTTGAGGATGAGCAGGCAGCAGCAATGGAGCTGTTAAAGGAGTTAGCAGATTATGCAGGCACCTTCAAGCGTGAGCCAATTGATGCTTCTGAACTGATTATTGGTATGAAGTGCGGAGGCTCTGATGGTCTTTCAGGTATCACAGCAAACCCGACTGTCGGCGCATTTTCAGATCTTTTGATCTCAAAGGGCGGCACCACGATTCTGACAGAGGTTCCGGAAATGTTTGGAGCAGAGACACTTCTTATGAATCGCTGTGCAAATGAGGAGCTGTTTAATAAGACAGTTGATCTGATCAACAACTTTAAGAACTACTTCACAAGCCATAACCAGACCATTTATGAGAATCCGTCTCCTGGAAATAAGAAGGGCGGAATCTCCACACTTGAGGATAAGTCTTTAGGCTGTACACAAAAGTCTGGAAGCGCACTTGTAAAGGGTGTATTAGAGTATACAGAGCCAGTTCACACAAAGGGACTTAATTTATTAAGTGCACCGGGCAATGATCTTGTTGCGGCAACTGCACTGGCACTTTCAGGTGCTCATATCGTTTTATTCACAACAGGAAGAGGAACTCCATTTGCATCCCCAGTTCCGACAGTAAAGATTTCTAGTAACTCCAAGCTTGCAGGTCATAAGGATAACTGGATTGACTTTAATGCAGGACGTCTTGTAGAGGATATGCCGATGGAAATGCTTTCTAAGGAGCTGTTTGAGTATGTGCTCGCAGTTGCTTCTGGAAAGAAGGTTAAGGCTGAGGAAGCTGGCTTCCACGATATGGCAATCTTCAAGCAGGGTGTAACGCTATAATACAATATTGAATGATGCAGGTGCGATAAGCGCCTGTTTATCAGATAGAAAATTTAAGTCCATATAAAAAATATTCACTCATCTAAGAAAGGATAGGATATTATTATGAAAACATTTATGGGGAAAAATTTCCTTCTGACAACTGATACAGCAAAAGAGCTGTTCCATGATTACGCAGAAAATATGCCGATCATCGACTATCACTGCCATATCAACCCGAAGGAAATCTATGAGGACCGCAAGTTTGAGAACATCACTCAGGTATGGCTGGGCGGCGATCACTACAAGTGGCGTCAGATGCGTTCTAACGGTATTGACGAGAAGTACATCACAGGAGATGCAACTGACAGAGAGAAGTTCCAGAAGTGGGCAGAGACTCTTGAGAAGGCAATCGGAAACCCACTGTATCATTGGAGTCACTTAGAGCTGCAGAGATATTTCGATTATCACGGTGTATTAAATGGTGATACCGCAGAAGAAGTATGGAATATCTGTAACGCAAAGCTTGCTGAGGATTCTATGACTGTTAGAAATATCATCCGTAAGTCTAATGTAAAGGTAATCTGCACCACTGATGATCCGATTGACAGCCTTGAGTGGCATAAGAAGATTGCTGCAGATGAGACTGTAGATTTCAAGGTATATCCGGCATGGAGACCAGATAAGGCAATGAACATTGAGAAGCCAGATTTCTTAGAGTATGTACAGAAGTTAGCTTGTGTATCTGGAATCAAGGTAGACAGTGTAAAGAGCTTGTTAGCAGCAATTGACAACCGTATGGAATTTTTTGATTCCATGAAGTGCTGCGTATCTGACCATGGTTTAAATTATGTTGTATATCAGCCGGCAAGCGAGGAAGCAGTTGAGGCAATCTTCCAGAAGAAGGTTAACGGTGAAAAGCTGACTCAGCTTGAAATTGACCAGTATAAGACAGCATTTATGATTCATGTAGGAAGAGAGTATCATCGCCGTGGATGGGTAATGCAGATGCATTATGGCTGCAAGCGCGACAACAATACCTTCCGCTATAACCAGTTGGGACCAGATACAGGATACGATTCCATCAATAATGATGCAACAGCAGCTCAGTTAGCTGATTTCTTAAATGCACTCAGCACTACAAACGAGCTGCCAAAGACAATTCTGTATTCCTTAAATCCAGCTGACAACGAGATCATCGGTACCATTATGGGCTGCTTCCAGGACAGCGAGGCAGTAGGCAAGATCCAGCACGGTTCTGCATGGTGGTTCAATGATAATAAGTCAGGTATGATCAACCAGATGGTAAGCCTTGGAAACCTTGGTCTGCTTGGAAACTTTGTTGGTATGCTGACTGACTCCAGAAGCTTCTTATCCTACACAAGACACGAGTATTTCCGCCGTATCCTGTGTGAGTTAGTAGGAGGCTGGGTAGAGAACGGCGAGTATCCATACGATAAGAAGGCATTAAAGAACATTATCGAGGGTATCAGCTACAACAATGCAAAGGCATATTTTAACTTCAAGGATTGATTTTGAAGTAAATAGTTACCTGAGTTTTTGTAAAATACGATGTCAGGGTCAGCTAGTTGTGATCCTGACATTAGTTTAATTTTAGTATGGAGGTGCATAGTATCCTTTATGGATAGTCACAGTATGACCCTGGTGGTCGCTTTAATATTATTAATGATGGGTTCTGCCTTTTTCTCTGCAACAGAGACGGCCTTTTCCTCGCTGAATAAGCCGAGATTAAAAAATATGGCAGCAGAAGGCAACAAAAAAGCAAAGCTTGCATACAAGCTTGCAGAGAATTATGATGAATTGATTTCAAGTACACTTGTAGGAAATAACGTTGTAAACATTGCAGCAACAACAATTGGAACACTTCTCTTTGTAGGATGGCTCGGATCAAATGGAGCTACTGTATCAACTATTTTTATGACAGTGATTACTTTAGTTTTTGGTGAAATCACGCCAAAGAGTCTGGCAAAGGAATGTCCAGAAAAATTTGCAATAACTGTTGCTCCAATTATCAATATTCTAATTACTGTTTTAAAGCCGGTGAATTTCCTTCTGATCAAGTTAAAGAGCAGTGTAGGAAAGCTTTTAAAAGTCAGCGGCACAACGAATGGAATCACCGAGAATGAGCTTCTTACAATAGTAGATGAGGCTGAGCAGGTCGGTGGACTTGACAGTAATGAGAGTGAGCTGATTCACAACGTGATCGAGTTCAATGATCTTCAGGCAGGAGACATCATTACACCGCGTGTTGATGTTACAGCAGTTGATATCACAACGCCAAACGAAGAAATTGCAGATGTGTTCAAGACATCTGGCTATTCCAGAATCCCTGTATACAAAGATACGATTGATGATATTATTGGTATCTTGTACGAGAAAGATTTCCATAACTATGTGGCAGGAACTACAAAGTCAATCGAAACGATCATGAAGCCGGCTGAGTTCATTCCGCCTACAGTCAAGATCTCCGAGCTTTTAAAGAAGTTCCAGCAGACAAAGCTTCATATCGCTGTTGTTGTGGATGAGTTTGGCGGTACAGAGGGTATTGTTACCATGGAAAATATCTTAGAGGAGCTTGTAGGTGATATCTGGGATGAGCATGATGAGGTAGAGGCTGGCATCAAAAAGTTAGATGATGGAAGCTTCATCGTTCCAGAGGACATGGATTTAGACGATTTCTTTGAGCAGTTTTCCATCAACACCGAGACAGAAGCTTCTACTATCAACGGATGGATTACCGAGCAGATTGGAAAGATTCCGGAAGTAGGCGATTCATTTGATTTTGAAAATCCTGTTTCAGAGGAAGAAGATTCCGAAAAGGACAAAGAAAATCAAAACAATAAGCCGCAGAAGCTTCATATTGAAGTGACACAAACCGAGGGACAGAAAGCAGAAGAGATTCATGTGGTGCTCCTCCATAATGATGAGAGTGAAGAAAGTAAAGAAAAAGCATAATCATCTTAAAAAAGCATAAGTAGAATCGACAGATCTTCCATAGCAGGAGGGTCTGTTGATTTTTTATTTAAATTGAACTGTGAATCAAATGACAGCAAGCTCAAAGTGTGCTATGATAGAATTATCATAAAGATTCAATATAATAATGAAAATTCATTGAGCAGCGTGCTGGCGATCGCTTATCTTTGTGCAATGCAGTATTATTTTAAGCCAATTCGGGAATTGCCGACTGGCAGAGACTTTGCTGATTTTGTTTTCATTCCAAACCCAGAATATCAAAATGAGTACCCGGCACTAATAGTTGAATTAAAATGGAACCGCAATGCACAGACAGCTATGCAGCAGATAAAAGATAGAAACTATCCGGCATCCATTTTAAGTTACACAGGTGATATTTTATTAGTTGCGATAAATTACGATAAGAGCAGTAAAGAGCATCAGTGCCAGATAGAGCAGTATCAAAAAGAGTAAGGATCTAAGAAAGAACATAAAAGGAGCCTGCGGTTTTGCAAATGGGTGTCCAGTGAGCTGTAACGAAATTGGTCCGGCGACGAAACCATTGCACCTAAGGGCTTTCGTAAACTTTAAGGGCAGAAACAAATTTTTTAGTTTAAACCCTGCAAAAAAGTAGCTTTTGCATGAATCCTGTGGTAAAATAGTCATATGATGGTGGCGATTTGAACAAAAACTACACGATATTTTAAAGGAGGATGTGCGAATGACTCAAAAAGAACAGAAAAATCAAATCAAAAATCTGCTGGCATGTGCAGAGCGTTTGTTATGCTGTATGACAGAAGTACAGCAGGATATGGACGAAGCAGCAAAGTCAATTAAACAGCAAAAATTACTTTCAGATGAAATCGCGTCAAAACTTGAGAATAAATTAAAAGAATTGCGGGAAGAGACAAAAAATTATACAGATATTTGTGGCGAGACAGGGATAAAAAATCTTATGGAATCTTCTATGTCAGAGGCAAAGCATGTTTTAACAGAACAGCTGCAGCTGATTGAGAAAGAGGAGAGAAGGCTTGCGTATAAGCGTTTTAAGTCCCTGCAGTCGCTAGATCCAGATACAAACGAGCATATTTCGTCGTATAAGAATGATCTTAAGGAATTATTGGATGCATATGAAAAAGCACCGTCAGATGAAAAGATAGAGAAAAAATTAGATGCTTACAGTACATTCATGCAGGCACTTGATGAGACAGACAGCGCCAAAGTTATAGCATATATTCTGGAACTGTCGTCTGTATTTGATAATCAGCTGCTTGGAAAGGCATTTGTGGCAAGAACGATTAAAGAAGCATCAAATGAAAGCGATCAGACTGACATTGTAGTGGAAGAAAGCAACGAGGAGCCTGCGAAAGATAACGAAGCAGTTGAAGATGCGCAGCTTCTATCAGAGATTGCAGCAGCAAAGCAGTTTCCATTTATTCGTGATGAGGATGTGGCTTGCTATACACTTGAGATTGAAAAAGGAAAAGAAGAGAAAAAAGTTGGAACAAAGAGCTTTTTAAACGAAATTCGTGCAAAGTTTGCAACGGAAAATGGATTGGTTTTAACATGTCTTGATACGTTTGGTGTGCTTTCCATTCAGTTTCTGGCACTCGCAACGAAGAAATCCATGATCACACTCGAAATGTCATTTCGCTACTTATTTGAAAAAGGATATATCAGAATTTATAAGATTCCTGGCTTGGATTCTTTTTATTCCCTTTCAGCAAAGGCATGGAAAGCAATGCAGTCAAGAGAAGCACGCAATTATTTAAAAATAAAAGGTATTGTTTATGATAATCAGGCAAAAAATGAAATGAATCTTGATGTGGATGAGGAATCTGTCAATGCAGCATTTGCAAGGATTGCTTATCTGCGTTTGCTGAATACATTTTATGAGATTATTCAGCCAAATACTTCAATGAAGGAAGCAGTTTTTGATGAGTGTTTTGTGGCTGTATTAAAGGATACATCTTCCATAATTATGATTGGTATTTTCTGGAGCTTAAAGGGAAGTAAGGATGAAGATATTCTTCTTGAAAATATTCGAGAGAGCGTAAATTATGGCACTGATTACGTTATTGTTGCCGGACTAAACAGGGATTATGCAGTTTGCAATGCCGATTATGTAGTAAAAGAAATGACATTTGATCCAAAGTGTGTAATCTGCTACGATTTGCTAAAAAACGAATATTTTGAGTATGTGTCAAATGATCCGTTTTCTCCAAAGAAGCTGTTAGAAAAGAAGGAAAATCAATCAGAGGATCAGTTAGAAAATAAGCTGGAAAGTCAGTCAGAAGATCAGTTAGAGTGTCAGCCAGAAAGTCAATTTGAAGATCAATTACCAGATCAGTCAGCAGACTCTTCAAAAGATGAAATACAAAATGCCTGCATGATGATTGTGGAAGAAAAAACTTACTGTGCTACAGCTTATCTCGATGCTGTAAAGGATACAAATGAACAATATAAAATGCTGTATGAGCAGTTAGCTTACGCAGTCAATGATCCTAAAATGAGATGCTCCTATGATTCTCATAAAATCTTTGCAATGTATCCGCAGAATGAGGATATATTGACAAATTATCTTATGCTGTCTACCTGCCTTCGCAATTTCTTTATGAACCATATTGAATATGATTATGAAATGAAGGCATTATATGAGAACATGAAGAGTATTCCTATGACACAGGCTTATCCTGAGCTGATGAGCGCAGCATATCGCATGGTGCAGTTTAAGGGAAAATTCCATAAGGGAATTGATTGCTACGCCGATTATCGCCTAAGGGATCAGATGAAAATTGAACACCGACTGGAAAATCTGGCAGTGCGTGCAAAGGGATATTATGAAACATACGTGTTAGGTCAGCCTAAAAACCATAAAAACGTAAAGCGCTTTGTTGATACATGGAAATTAGTTTTTGCTGAGGATGGTGAGATGGCATCATATCTTCAGGCAATCATGAATGGCGAATACGAGTATGCGAGTCTGTTTCGTGTAAATTTGCTTATTAATTTTATTAGTGATGGCTGTACAGCCGAATATTCAAATCTTAACCGTGAAAAGTTAGGAAACTATATTAATGACTGTTGGGACAAATCAAAGACGAATGGCGGAACCAAATTTAAGACTAGCAATCTTATGAGCGACCTTAGAAATAACCTGACAAATGCTATGGAAAAGGTTATTGGGATTACATGTGAGTGGATTGATCTGGCATCTGGACGCAGCCGTTCTGAAAATGATGCAGGTGAAAAGCGCTACCGTGAGATAAAAAGTGATCTTAGGGCAGAATTAAAAGCTGCTGAAAAAATTGTTCAAAAGAAGGAAACAGCAGAAGATATTTATGTGCAGGCAGGAAAAGCTGTGCTAGCGCAGACAATAAAAGAGCTTCTGGCAAGATTGGATGGCAGATACAAGGAAGAGTCTCACAAATATTTTTACATAGATTTTTTAAGAGGAAGCGAGGTACTTTTAGACGAAGAATATTTCCCAGATAAGCGGGGAAATTTTGCTGATTTTGAGAAATTGTCACTTCCGGCTCGTATTTTGCGTCATTCTAAGCTTGAGCTGTTAAGTTTTGAGGAAAAGCTTGAGCATATTTTCAAGGAATATGGAGATGACTACGGAGCAGCAGAACAGATTTTAGATTATATGCAAAAAAATAGAAATGCAACAGAAGAATACAATATTCAGGCATCTAAGGAGCAGGCTGGAAAAGATGCTCAAATCCGTCTTAATAACTTTATTGAAAATCTGGAGTTGGCGCAAAGCTATGGACAGATTGAAGAGACAAAGGAAAATAAGAAAGAAAAAATTCAGAAGATCGCAAATGAGTGGTTTGCTTATGCTGATGAGACGAAAAATTATGGCTTCTTCAAACGAATCTTGGAGGAGTACGAGAAAAAACTTCACGAGGACGCAAAGGTGCGCGGAGAGGCACTTCTTCGCGAGGTGGAAGGAATCGAGAATAACGACACGTTAGATGAGTGCCGCAAAAAGCGCATTGCCGCAATAAAAAGCATGATCGAATGTCAAAACTATACAGTGGCAGAGGATCTTTTGTCAAAAATTAATAGTGAAGAGACAGATGAGGAGCGGGAAATTCGAGGCACTGATTATCTGGCAAAGTTTATTGAAGAGTATGACTATAATTATAAGGCAGTTGCTAACAGCAGCAAGAGTCTTAGTGATCTGGCAGTTGTGCGGATTCATAACAAGGACGAAAAGTGGGCAAAGCGCCTTATTGACAACTGGATGAATAACGGACAGGCTTTGGGACAGTATAAGCTGACAGCTCTTCTTGAGGCGCTTGGCTTTTTAGACGCACAGGTAAAGGAGCAGGCAAAGCTTGGAAGAATTGAAAACTATATGGTTACGATTCCTGCTGTAGTAGGAAGAAAAAAAAACTATAAGCATCCAATTGCGGCATTTGGATCAAAGGCGCAGACAGAGGGCTTTCGCGTTGCCTGCCTGTTTGGAAAGTATGATGCAGACCGTCTGATTGAAGAATTAAAAAATATCGGAAACAGCAAAAATACACTAGTTCTTCTTGATTATGCGCTGTCACTTCCAGACAGAAGATTATTTGCAAAAAAAATAAAGG
>OLSF01002331.1_pt1 | contig 15078 bp, 9 predicted proteins | sample 1672301 | NCBI WGS metagenome assembly OLSF01 (sample SAMEA3136669, study PRJEB25190) | human gut metagenome | biome: human gut; feature: human-associated habitat; material: faeces | place: Austria | collected 2013
CTTTCAAAAATTCCATTCTAATAATTGCACGACAACTTATCAAAAAATAAGCTCCACATTATGGAAAAATGAATATAAAATGTATAAAAGTGGCAAAAGCGAATAATTATAAGTGATTATGCATCAGACACACTTTTGTAAAAAGGAAGTTTTTAAAAACTCTGCACGCTGCGGTGCTTTGGAAAATTCCGGCTTATCCTGCTTTATTTGGAACAGGCTGTGCAAGAACCACAGTCAGGATGCTCCTCTGCCCAGATTCTCTCTGCGGCAGGCGTCCACTGCTGTGCATAGGGTCTGCAGCGATTGAATACGTCCTGTGTAGATTCCGGCTGCTGCATATCGGTGCTATGAGCGCCGCTGCGTTTTACCATTTCTCCCAGAAGCTCCGGATTTTCCAGCATCGGACAGGGTCTTAAATGGTTGTGGTTGAAGGGCTGTCCCTTATGGTATTCCTTAAACAGAGACTGCTGCAGGCATTCCAGCAGACTCTTATCGTGGATATTTGCGTTGGAGTAATGAATGAATACGCAGGGCTCCACATCTCCGGCAGGATTGATATGTGCGTACTGCCGTCCTCCTGCAATACATCCGTCAATATATTCGCCGTCATTCTGGAAGTCAATGCAGAAAATCTGCTTGCCGCCGGTCAGACCACGGATCTCGCGGACTCTGTGGATCATATACTCTCTCTGCTCTGCGTTCAGCATCAGATCCACGTTTGCGCCATCACCGATCGGCATGTAATGGAAGTACCAGTTGAAACGGACGCCGTGGCTGATCAGCATGTCGATGAACTCGTCGCTTGTAACCGCCTTGTAGTTCTGACTCGTATAACAAATGGAAGTACCATAAAGCAGTCCATACTTCTGCATCAGATCCATTGCATGCATCACCTTGTCGAATACGCCCTTTCCACGGCGGTCATCTGTTGCATCCCCGATGCCTTCGATGGAAATAAAGAATGCCATATTTCCGACCTTCTGTACCTCCTTACAGAACTCCTCATCGATCAGGGTTCCGTTGGTGAACAGATGGAATACTGAACTCTGATGTGCTGCTGCCAGCTTCAGCAGGTCGTTTTTACGGCACATCGGTTCACCGCCGGTACACATATACCAGTGAATTCCAAGCTCTTCGCCCTCCGTTACCAGCTTATCCATTTCTTCATAGGTCAGGTTCAGGGTCTTGCCATATTCTGCAGCCCAGCAGCCTTTACAACGCAGGTTACAGGATGCGGTAGGATCAAACAACAGGATCCAGGGCATGTTGCAGTCGTATTTTTTTCTCAGCTCCATCACATAATTGTAACCGGAAAACATACCTTCATAACCAAGGTTCAGCACATTCATTTTTAAAATATGAGGATCGATCTCGTTGATGGCACGGTACGCGTATTCCATCCATTTTCCATTTGGATCCTGCACAAATTTGCGGGCAGCATCAAATGCACTCGCCTTATATCTCTTGCTCAGCAGCGGCTCTGCCAGATTGATCAGCTTGACCGCCTCTTCTGTCATATGTTCTGTTCCTTTTCCTCTTACTGCTTTAATCGCTGCGTCGATCGCAACACTGAAAGCGGCACGCTGCGCTGCATGTACTACTTTGTTTTCAGTCATGTCGTTCTGACTCCTTTCTCGCTCTGTCTAAATTTATTTCTCTTTCATTTGTCCCCATCTTACGACGGCTTTTGATTCTTTTCATTGCCCAAATTCCCGTTTTTGTGGCATATTTTCCCACAAAGCAACATTTTGTCCCATGTGGGCGCGGACGGGATGCGCGACAGAGCGTGGACGGGGTGCCCTGACAGGCAGCAGAGCGTGGACGGGGTGCCCTGACAGGCGACAGAGCGTGGACGCTTTCCAATTGACAGACGCGGTGTGCTTTTGTATCCTGTTAGTATCGGATTGAAGAGGGCACCCCCCCCACAACAACCCGACCGCAAAACAATTTCGAAAAGGGGTACGAAGATTGAAAAATAAAATTTTTCAATCCCGAGATTTGTGTCTGCGCGCACTTGACACAAACTCGACATGCGCAAAAAACGTGCGCAGAAATGAGCGGAGAAAATGAGAATAGAAGATCTGGCAGCTTATGAGATCATCAGCCGACAGAAGATCCATGATTTAAGATCGGAAGGATATCTGCTGCGCCACAAAAAGAGCGGTGCGCGGATCGCACTGCTATCCAATGAGGATGAAAACAAAGTATTTTACATCGGATTTAAGACGCCTCCGGCGGACAGCACAGGTGTTGCGCATATTCTGGAGCATTCCGTTCTGGAAGGCTCGAAGGAATTTCCGGTCAAAGACCCTTTTATTGAGCTTGTAAAGGGATCTATGAATACGTTTTTAAATGCCATGACCTATCCGGACAAGACGATGTATCCGGTTGCAAGCTGCAACGACAAGGATTTTGCAAACCTGATGCATGTTTATATGGATGCAGTATTTTATCCGGATATTTATAAGCAGCCCAACATCTTTTATCAGGAGGGCTGGCATTATGAGATGGAAAACGCCTCCGATGAACTGAAATTAAACGGCGTCGTATATAATGAGATGAAGGGTGCGTTCTCTTCTCCGGACGACGTTCTGGATCGGGAGATCGTGCGGAATCTGTTCCCTGATACGATTTATGCGAACGAATCCGGCGGCGACCCGGATGTGATTCCGAACCTGACCTATGAACAGTTCCTGGATTTCCATCGTAAATATTATCATCCGGCCAACAGCTATATCTATCTGTATGGCAACATGGATATGGTCGAGCGTCTCAACTGGATGGATGAGCATTATCTGTCCCATTTTGAAAAAATTGACGTGGAGGCAAACATCAGTCTGCAGGAGCCTTTTGCTGCACCCAGGGAAGCTGTAAAGCCCTACTCGATCACCGAGAGCGAGCCGCTGGAGCACAATACCTACCTGACCTGCAGTATGACTGCCGGGGACGTTTTAAACCGGGAAGAATACATTGCCTTTCAGATTCTGGACTACGCGCTTTGTTCCTCCCAGGGCGCGCCCTTAAAGCAGGCACTTTTGGATGCAGGCATCGGCGAAGACATCTACAGTGATTATGACAACGGGACGAGACAGCCGTATTTCTCCATCGTCGCTAAGAATGCGGATGCTTCCCGGAAAGAAGAATTTTTAAGGATCATCGACGAGACACTGGAAAAGCTTGTTGCAGAGGGACTGGATCAAAAGCGTTTGCAGGCCGGCCTGAATTATTACGAATTTAAGTATCGGGAAGCGGATTATGGTATTTTCCCTGCAGGATTGATGTATGGTCTGCAGGTAATGGACAGCTGGCTTTACGATGAAACCAGGCCGTTTATTCATATCGAAGCGGGCGATACCTACAGAAGCCTGAGAGAAAAGGTGGAGACCGGATATTTTGAACAGCTGATTGAAAAGTATCTGCTGCACAATCCGCACAGAAGCGTGCTGCTGCTCGTACCCGAAAGAGGGCTGACCGATAAAAAGGATCAGGAGCTGGCAGATCGCCTGCAGGCTTACAAGGAGACGCTGACTGCAGAAGAAATCGAAAAAATTGTGGAAAAGACAGCTGCGCTGAAAGCGTTTCAGGAAGAACCCGACCGTCCGGAGGATCTGGCGAAGATTCCACTGCTGGAAAGAAGCGATATTCGTCGGGAGATCGAGCCGATCATTCTGGAAGAACGTGAAATCGAAGACACAAAACTGATTTACCATAAAATCGAAACCAACGGCGTCAGTTATTTTCGCCTGCTGTTCGATATCAGCGAGGTTCCGGCAGAGCTGTTTGCCTATGTCGGCATTTTGAAGGCGGCGATCGGCCTGGTGGATACGCAGAATTATTCCTATCAGGAGCTGTTTACGCAGACTGACCTTTTGACCGGAGGAATCGTGCCGGTTACGAATATTTATCCGAATGTCACAAATCCGTCCGAACGCAAAATTACGTTTGAAATCAAAGGAAAAGCATTCCATGCGCATTTAAAGGACGCGATGGAGCTGACAGCAGAGATGCTGGTACGTTCCAATTATACGGATACGAAGCGCCTGTACGAGATTCTGACAGAGTTGAAATCGAGACTGCAGTCCTCCATGATTTCCGCAGGACATACGATTGCGGCGGGCAGGGCAATGTCCTATACGTCCGAGACGGCAGCAATTCAGGAAATTTTAAGCGGCATGGACTTTTATCGGCTGGTGGATGGGCTCTGCACAAACTGGAACGAAGAAAAAGAGAAGCTTCCGGAGATTTTGAAACGGCTGAGCGAGTACATGTTCCGTCCGGAAAACCTGATGTTTGATTTTACCGCAGAAGAGGAAGACCAGGAAAAGCTGTTTGAAGCAGAAGCCAAAGCGCTGAAAAAAGATTTGTTTACCTGCCCGGTGGACAGAGAGTCGGTGCATGCTGCGGTTTCGAAGAAAAATGAGGGCTTTTTATCAGCTTCTCAGGTACAGTATGTGTGCCGCGCCGGAAATTATAAAAAGAACGGGTTGGAATATACCGGAGTGCTGCGGATGCTGCGCGGTATTTTAAATACGGATTATCTCTGGAATACAGTCCGCGTCAAGGGCGGCGCTTACGGCTGCATGTGCAGCTTCGGAAAGAGCGGAGATGCCTATATCGCTTCTTACCGCGATCCGAATCTTGGCAAGACGATCGAAGCCTATGAGGGAATCGTGGAGTATGTAGCGCATTTCGCAGGGGATGAGCGCTCGATGACTCAAGCGGTCATCGGTACGGTCAGTGAAATGGATGCGCCGATGAACCCGGCTGCAAAGGCGCTGCGCGCGCTGAGCATTTATCTGACCGGACAGACCGCAGAGCAGCTGCAGAAGGAGCGGGATCAGGTTCTGGATGCGACGGCGGAGGATATCCGGGTGCTTGCCGGTCACATGAAGGCATTTCTGGAAGACGACTGCCTGTGTGTTGTCGGAAATACGAAGAAGATCGAAGAGGAAAAAGAACGCTTCGGGACACTGGAACAGCTGCTTTGAAGCACGCGGCTGCCCGGACAAAAGTTCGGTGCAGCCGATGGGGCATATACACAATGGGAAGCTTAGAAGGGAGGGATTTTCATGTTGAAAAAGAAAATGGTGAAGGTACTGACGGGTGTTTTAGCCCTATCCATGCTGTCGGGCTGCGGCTCGGCGAGCAAAATGGCGATGGAATCCGCCTATGATACGGCTGCGTCAAACTACAGTGCTGCGGGCGGTGTATATTATGACAGCGGCGACTATGAGTATGCCGATGAAGTATCGGAAGAAAACGGCTCGTCCCAGGCGGAAACCGTAGAAAAGGGAGAGACGACCGGGCGCAAGCTGATCCGAAATGTGGATATGGACGTAGAGACGGAAAGCTTTGATGCGCTCCTTGCGTCTGCACAGTCTCAGGCGGAGGAGCTTGGAGGCTACATAGAAAGCAGCAGCATTTCCAATAGCAGTTATGCCAGTTCAACGTCTGCTGCCAGAAGCGCACGTCTGACGGCAAGAATTCCTTCGGAGAAGCTCGATGGCTATCTGGCGGGAATTTCCAAGCAGTCCAATGTGACGAGAAAATCTGAATCCACAGAGGATGTGACGCTGCAGTATGTGGATCTGCAGAGCCACAAAAAGGCACTTCTGGCAGAACAGGAAAGCCTCCTTTCCATGATGGAGCAGGCGGAATCCATCGAGGATATCATTGCGATCAACGAGCAGCTGACCGATGTACGCTATCAGATCGAAAGCATGGAATCCCAGCTTCGCACCTATGACAATCAGGTGGATTACAGCACAGTCAACCTCTATATCGACGAGGTGGAGCGCTACACGCCAGGAGCGGCAAAGAGCGCGGGTGCGCGGATTGCAGAGGGCTTTTCTGCAAATATTTACAGGGTTGGAAGCTTTTTCAAAAATTTCGCAATTGAATTTATTATTCTCCTGCCGATCCTGATTGCGATTGCAATCGTACTCGGAATTGCGATTCTGATTGTACGGATAATTATCAAGATAAGTGAAAAGCATCAGTCGGGAAAAAAGACATCGGCAAAAACAGAAATCAGAACCGGGGACAGATACAGACAAAAACCGGGAAAGGAACAGATACATGGCGCAGAACAAACAGAAAAAAGCGGGCTTTGCAACGCTGGTAGGACGCCCGAACGTGGGCAAGTCCACACTGATGAATCATCTGATCGGACAGAAAATCGCGATCACATCCAATAAACCCCAGACGACAAGAAACCGGATTCAGACCGTCTATACGGGACCGAAGGGACAGATTGTGTTTCTGGATACGCCGGGCATCCATAAGGCGAAAAACAAGCTCGGCAACTACATGGTAAAGGTGGCGGAAAGCACGTTTTCTGACGTGGACGTCATTCTCTGGCTGGTAGAGCCGACGACCTATATCGGTGCCGGGGAACGGCATATCCTGGAGCAGTTAAAACGCAGCAGGCTGCCGGTCATCCTCGTGATCAACAAGATCGACACCGTTCCTAAAACAGCCGTTTTGGATGCGATGGAAACTTACCGAAAAGAGATGGATTTTGCAGAAATCGTCCCGGTATCGGCGCTTCGCAGCAACAATACCGATACGCTGTTGGACTGCATTTTCAAATATCTTCCCTATGGAGAGCCCTTCTACGATGAAGATACGATCACAGACCAGCCGCAGCGTCAGATCGTTGCGGAGATGATCCGGGAAAAGGCACTGCGCTGTCTGGAAGAGGAAATTCCCCACGGCATCGCAGTGGCGGTCGAACGGATGGAATTTAAGGAGCATATCGTCAATATCGATGCGACGATCATCTGCGAGCGGGATTCCCACAAGGGAATTATTATCGGCAAGCAGGGCAGCATGCTCAAAAGGATCGGTTCTCAGGCGCGCCGGGATATCGAGGATATGCTGGAATGCCAGGTCAATCTGCAGCTCTGGGTCAAGGTCAAGAAGGACTGGAGAGACAGCGATTTCCTCTTAAAAAACTTCGGTTACAACCCTGCGGATACCAGGCCGGACAGATAGAAGGCTCTTTTTTCTGAGGGAATAAAAAAGTTCAAACCGCTTATCCTATGAGGGACGTAAAAGCTGTCGGAGACGGCAGATTGGATACATGGGAGGCGGTAAGGATGAATGAAAGAAGCTACTGGGATCAGTTTTTAAAAACCGGGCGTGTGGAGGATTATCTGCAGTACCGGAATCAGATACAGGAAAGAAATGCGCTCCGGAACCGGGCGAAGTTACACGAGAGCAGCTCGTTTACTTCGTCCTTCCGTGCAAAGGCGCAGGGACAGGATGGGGAACAACATGCAGGATCGGATCAAAGTGCTCGGAATCGTTCTGAAGGCAGAACCGATCGGGGAGTATGACAGGAGAGTCGTGATCCTGACTCGGGAAAAAGGAAAAATATCCGCTTTTGCAAGGGGAGCCAGAAAGCCGACAAGCGCTTTTCTGGCTCCTACCAGTCCGTTTACCTTCGGGACGTTCGAGCTGTATGCAGGGCGAAATTCCTACAGTGTCTGTGATATTTCAGCGGACTGCTATTTTGAAGAGCTACGGCAGGATTTTGAGGGCGCCTATTACGGAATGTATTTTCTGGAGCTGGCGGATTACTGCACACGGGAAAATAACGACGAGCGCGAGGTGTTAAAGCTTTTATATCAGTCCCTGCGGGCACTGACGGTAAAAAGCATCCCGCGCAGGCTTGTGCGATGCATTTACGAAATCCGGCTGATTGTGGCAAACGGGGAATTCCCGGGGCTGCCGCAGGGCAATTTTTCGGAAACGGCGCTGTATGCAGTCGAATTTATCGCAGGGACGCCCGTGGAAAAGCTTTACACATTTACCTTAAAAGAAGAAGTGCTTGCAGAGCTTGTGCAGATTGCAGAAAAATACCGGAGGGATTTTCTTCCGGGTGAATTTCATACCCTGGAGATCCTGGAAACGTTATAAAATGACTTTGTAAAGTTATGGGTTGAAAAAGAAAGGGCGGTCGGCTATAATAGTTAAGATCATAGCATCGGCAGATAAAGAGCGGATGCAGATGAGAGGGAGCAGATAAATGACGCGAAAATGGATCATGCGCGCACTGTGTATCCTGTGTCTGGCAGCGATGCTGACGGGATGCGGCAGGGAGCCGGAAGTAACCGAGACCACGATTGAAGTCAAAAAAAATGGTCAGGTGGTTCACACGATTATAGAAGATTTTTCCGAAAGCTATTATAATCTGGATGAGCTGGAAAGTACGATTCAGCAGGCATGCGATACTTATAATGCTTCGGCTGGAAAAGAAGCGGTTGTGCTGAAAGCGGCAAAAGAAAATGACGATCATACGGTAACGGTTGTGATGCAGTATGCGGACGCTTCTGCTTATTCTGCTTTCAACAAACTGGCATTGTTTGTTGGAACCGTAAAAGATGCGTTTAATGCAGGCTATGATCTGAATGTTACGCTTTCTTCCCTGAAGGGAGACGGAGAGCAGATCGGCAAGGAAGACCTCCTCAAAATGGGAGAAAAGCACATTGCAGTTGTGCGGGAAGCGGTTAATGTCAGAGTATGGGATAAGGTCCGGTACGGTTCGGAGGATGTCAAGGCGACAGCGAATGCCAAAACAGTATCCGTAACCGACGCAGATATGCTGACCTATATTCTGTTTGATTAAAATCTGTGCAGTCAAAGGAGAAAAACGATGGAAAAGACAATGGACAAAATTGTATCGCTGGCAAAAGCGAGAGGGTTTGTATATCCCGGTTCCGAAATTTACGGCGGACTTGCAAATACATGGGATTACGGTAACCTCGGCGTAGAGCTGAAAAACAACGTAAAGCGCGCATGGTGGAAAAAATTTATCCAGGAGAACCCTTACAACGTCGGTGTGGACTGCGCGATTCTGATGAATCCCCAGACCTGGGTTGCATCCGGACATCTGGGCGGCTTTTCTGATCCGCTGATGGACTGTAAGGAATGCCACGAGCGTTTCCGTGCAGATAAGATCATCGAAGATTATGCCCAGGAGCACAATATTGATCTGGGAGGCTCTGTAGACGGCTGGAGCCAGGAACAGATGATGCAATTTATCGAAGATAATCAGGTTCCCTGCCCGACCTGCGGCAAACACAACTTTACCGAAATCCGTCAGTTCAACCTGATGTTCAAGACCTTCCAGGGTGTTACGGAGGATGCAAAGAATACGGTATATCTGCGTCCCGAAACCGCGCAGGGTATTTTCGTAAACTTCAAGAACGTACAGCGTACTTCCAGAAAGAAAATTCCGTTCGGTATTGGTCAGATCGGTAAGTCCTTCCGCAATGAAATCACACCCGGCAACTTCACGTTCCGTACCAGAGAGTTTGAGCAGATGGAGCTGGAATTCTTCTGTGAGCCTGACACCGACCTCGAATGGTTCGCATACTGGAAACAGTTCTGTATCGACTGGCTGCAGACTCTGGGCATCAAGCCGGAAGAAATGCGTGTCAGAGACCATGAAAAAGAAGAGCTTTCCTTCTACTCCAAGGCTACAACGGATATCGAATTTTTATTCCCCTTTGGCTGGGGCGAGCTGTGGGGCATCGCTGACCGTACCGATTACGACCTTTCCCGTCATGCAGAGGTTTCCGGTCAGGATCTGTCTTACTTTGACGATTCCAAAAATGAAAAATATATCCCTTATGTTGTTGAGCCGTCTCTGGGTGCAGACCGTGTCGTTCTGGCATTTTTGTGCGCTGCTTATGACGAGGAAGAGCTGGAGGGCGGAGATGTCCGTACTGTCCTTCATTTCCATCCTGCTCTGGCACCGGTTAAAATCGGCATCCTGCCGCTGTCCAAGAAGCTCAACGAGGGTGCAGAGAAGATCTATACCCAGCTGTGCAAGAAGTACAACTGCGAATTTGACGACAGAGGAAATATCGGTAAGAGATATCGCCGTCAGGATGAAATCGGTACGCCGTTCTGCGTTACCTACGATTTCGAATCCGAGACAGACGGCTGCGTAACCGTTCGTTTCCGTGATTCTATGGAGCAGGAGCGGGTTGCGATCGCTGATCTGGACGCATACTTTGCAGAAAAGCTGGATTTCTAAGAAATTTTAAGCTGGCTGTGTATAATCGAGTACGCGCTTTGTGGGTACTTAATTCTGTGAATTAGAAAGATCCGTCTTTTCCGTGTGGATTCCACATGGAGAAGGCGGATTTTTTGCTGTTTGTGAAAGATTTTATTTATTCTGCGACATAATTTGACAGGAAAGCTAAAAACTGCACAAATAAAAAACGAATATATTGTTTGACTTTGCATATTTTAATGTGTTAGAATGATTTTATGAGAAAAACAGTCCGGCATAATGCTAAATGACTGTAAATACAGACCAAAGGGGGACCATTACAATGGCGAAATGGGTGTATTTATTCAGGGAGGGAAATGCGGATATGCGCAACCTCCTGGGTGGAAAAGGTGCGAACCTTGCAGAGATGACGAATCTCGGACTTCCGATTCCGCCCGGCTTTACCGTGACGACAGAGGCCTGCACAGACTACTATAACCATGGCAGGTCAATTTCTGAAGAAATTCAGACACAGATTTTTGATGCACTGGCACTTTTGGAGGAAAAGCTCGGAAAGAAGTTCGGAGATACCGAGAATCCGCTGCTTGTGTCGGTACGAAGCGGAGCGAGAGCTTCGATGCCCGGTATGATGGATACGATTCTGAATCTGGGCTTGACCGATATTTCGGTCGAGGGCTTTGCCAAACGGACAGGCAATCCGAGATTTGCCTACGATTCTTACAGACGCTTTATTCAGATGTTCTCAGATGTTGTCATGGAAGTTCCCAAATCGTTATTTGAACGGGTCATTGATGAAATAAAAGAAGATCGGAAAGTTCACTTTGATACGGAGCTGACGGCGGAGGATCTAAAAGAGGTGATCCGGCGTTTTAAAGAGATCTATAAGGAAAAAATGGGCGAAGAATTTCCGCAGGAGCCGCGGGTTCAGCTGATGGAAGCGGTAAAGGCGGTATTCCGTTCGTGGGATAATGAAAGAGCTATCGTATACAGAAGAATGAATGACATTCCGGGGGACTGGGGAACTGCAGTCAATGTACAGTCGATGGTATTCGGAAATATGGGCAATACCTCCGGTACAGGCGTTGCCTTTACGAGAAACCCCTCCACCGGAGCAAAGGGCATTTATGGAGAATACCTGATCAATGCACAGGGTGAGGACGTTGTTGCAGGAATCCGTACACCCCAGCCCATTACCCGGCTGGAAGAAGACCTGCCGGAATGCTATGAGGAATTTTTGAAAATTGCAAACCGTCTGGAAGAGCATTACCGTGATATGCAGGATATGGAATTTACCATCGAGGACGGAAAGCTGTATTTCTTACAGACCAGAAATGGCAAGCGCACAGCGCAGGCTGCTCTGCAGATCGCATGCGATCTTGTGGATGAAGGTATGATCACACCCCAGGAAGCTGTCAGCAGAATTGAAGCAAAATCTCTGGATCAGCTGCTGCATCCCGCTTTCGATCCGGATGCACTGAAAAAGGGAACCGTGATGGGACAGGCTCTTCCGGCATCTCCTGGCGCAGCTGCCGGTAAGATCTATTTTACTGCAGAGGAAGCAAAGGAAGCCCATGAGGTTGGCGAACGTGTCATTTTAGTGCGTCTGGAAACTTCTCCGGAGGATATTGAGGGGATGCATGCTGCAGAGGGTATCCTGACTGTGCGCGGCGGTATGACATCCCATGCTGCAGTTGTGGCAAGAGGCATGGGAACCGCATGTATTTCCGGCTGCGGAGATATTGTGATCGATGAAAAGAAAAAGCAGTTTACATTAGGCGGCAAGACCTATTTTGAGGGGGATTATATTTCCCTGGATGGCTCAACCGGTAAAATTTACGACGGCGATATTCAGACACAGGAGGCTTCGATCAGCGGCAACTTCGGCAGAATCATGAGCTGGGCGGATTCCTTCCGTAAATTGAAGGTTCGCACGAATGCAGATACGCCTGCAGATGCGGCAAATGCGGTACGTCTTGGTGCAGAAGGGATTGGACTTTGCAGAACAGAGCACATGTTCTTTGAACCGGAGCGAATTCCGAAGATCCGTAAAATGATCCTTTCCAAAACCGTGGAAGAGCGCGAAAAGGCGTTGGAAGAGCTGATTCCGTTCCAGAAGGGCGATTTCAAGGCGCTTTATGAAGTAATGGAGGGGAAACCTGTTACGATTCGTTTCCTGGATCCGCCGCTGCATGAGTTTGTTCCGACAGACGAAAAGGATATCGAAGCACTGGCAAAGGATATGAATCTTTCTGTTGAGGAAGTAAAGAGCACCTGCAGTGAGTTGCATGAGTTCAACCCGATGATGGGTCACAGAGGCTGCCGGCTGTCCGTTACGTATCCGGAAATTGCAAGAATGCAGACAAGAGCGGTGATCGAAGCGGCGATTGAAGTAAGTAAAGAAAAGGGCTTTGAGATCGTTCCGGAGATCATGGTTCCGCTGGTTGGCGATAAAAAGGAGCTGAAATTTGTCAAGGACGTAATCGTGGAAACTGCTGAAAAGGTTAAGGCAGAAAAAAATTCGAATCTGGTTTATCACATTGGAACGATGATCGAAATTCCAAGAGCAGCACTTCTGGCAAACGAAATTGCAGAAGAAGCCGAATTTTTCTCCTTTGGTACAAATGATCTGACTCAGATGACCTTTGGCTTCTCCCGTGACGACGCAGGAAAATTCCTGGTGGATTATTATAAGAGTAAGATCTATGAATCGGATCCCTTTGCAAAGCTTGACCAAAACGGCGTAGGACAGCTGATCGAAATGGCAGTCACAAAAGGTCGTTCCCAGCGTCCGAATTTAAAGATCGGTATCTGTGGTGAGCATGGTGGTGATCCCTCATCTGTTGCATTCTGCCATAAGGTTGGAATGGATTATGTATCCTGTTCTCCGTTCCGTGTACCGATCGCGAGATTGGCTGCAGCACAGGCAGCAATTGCGGACAAGAGGAATTAGGCAACAATATATTTATTTCTGCAACTTAACGGTAACGAGAGCAGATGTGCAGACATTTATGGCCGAACGTCCAGAGTATACAAAAGCGAACAGATTTAAAGATATTGAAGTAAAAGTCTATATATAAAGTTCTGCAAGGGAAAGCATTTATTGCTTTCCCTTGTTTGATGTTTGGGAATAAGCTCTTTTATTTGGGATTGTTCCCTTTTTTTATTCTAATATCTATAAGGAGGTTCACTATGAACAACACCGCGTTAGGGGCAGAAAACAAAAGAAACAGACAATCAATTTTATCAGCGATGCACATGAGAAATTCTACTACGAGAAATTAAAAGAGGTACGCTATCAGGATGTGTACCACAAGGCACTTTGCTATTGCATTGGTATTAACAACGATACCAGAAGAAATGCAGACCGCATTTATGATTTTAAGACGGGATGTGTAAAAACGGAATGCCTGAATGAAGGCTGGCAGACCAGTGGCAGTATGAAGGTGGTGCGAATGGCATTTAAGCTGTATTGCAACGGTACACCGAGTGTAGATGATTACACAAAAACAGAGGAACAAACAAATATTACAGAGCTTATGCTTAATGATTTCATTGAAAAGGTTGTAATTCATGAAGCTGAGGGTGGCAGAACAAAAGACCGTACTCAGCAAGTGGATATTTATTTCAATTTCATTGGAAATTTTGTTCTTCCACTCAGTGAGGATGAATATAAAGCAATCCTTGAAAAAGGCAGACAGAACAACCGTAAGAGAGCTGAAAAAATGCGAGAATTGAGAATGTCTGACCCTGCATATCGGGCGAAGATGGAAGAGAAAGAACGCTTGGCATTGGAAAGGGAAAAGAAACGTCAGGAGCGTGCTACAAAGAAGAAAAAGATTGCTTTGGCAGAATTAAAGGAGCAGGCAGAAAAAGGCAATCAGGAAGCCGTCAGAGAGCTTGAGGAGCGTAGAGCTATTGCAAGAGAACGTTCAAGGAAATCAGCAGAAAGGCGTAAGCAGAGAGCAGAAAATGACCCTGAATATGCGAAATATTTGGAAGAGAGAAATGCAGAATACAACAGACGGCATACCGCAAGAAGAAAGGAGCAGATGGAAGCCTTGAGAGCCAGGGCGGAAGCCGGAGATCAGGAAGCACAGAGTCAGCTTGCAGAGCGTAAACAGTACCAGGTTAGAGCCACAGTGAAGAGCTACAGAAAAATGCGTGAAGATGCATTGAATGGAGACCCTATTGCAAAAGAGAGATATGAAAAAACACTGACTATGAGACGTGAAGCGTATCATTCAAAGAAAAGTGAACAGACAGCCTGACAATATGCATATGATCACGATACATTAGTTGCAGAATTGATGAGAATAAGCGGGAGCGATGCAATTATTGTATTAGCCAAAGAGATATGGTATTGTATAGACAGTTTAACAAATCGGGATTTGTCGGGAAGTTGCAAAGAGCGTAAAATCGGAATATTGCTGCTATCAATATTTGAAAAATTGTGCTGATTTAACAGAAGTTTTTATAGGAGACACGAATGTGATAACAGAAATAATTTTTTCGGATTATTATAGAACATTTTTATTGTGTATATTATCTATTGGGGTTGTTTTTTTTATGCGAAATGCAAGTATAAGAAAAAAAGTACTTGCATTAGCAGAATACGAATTTATTGTATTTTTACTTTTTCTTTGGATATTTATTGTATGCATAATTTTTACTGAATTTGATTATGAATCAATAATAGCTATTGTGCAATGGGAATTAAAGTGGATACTTTATTTTACAATAAGTATAATATTGCAGTTTGCAATGTACTATTTTTTCTGGAAAAAAAGTAAAATATTAAAGATAGTGACTTTACTATTTAGTCTTATTATTGTTATTGTCCCATTGCATGTATTTGATTTTACTTGAAATAACAAAATAAAAAAATGAAATCCGACAAATGCAAACTATAAAACAAATAGAGCAAACATAATCAGTTTATTTATATGCGTAATATTGTACAGACTTATGTGTATTGTATGAAAGAACGATAAAATTTGAATTTGTAGAATTAGTAAATCTCGATTTTGGGAAATACAAGAATGTGTCTCATT
>OLSF01002364.1_pt1 | contig 14874 bp, 9 predicted proteins | sample 1672301 | NCBI WGS metagenome assembly OLSF01 (sample SAMEA3136669, study PRJEB25190) | human gut metagenome | biome: human gut; feature: human-associated habitat; material: faeces | place: Austria | collected 2013
ATCCGGTTTGCCCGGATCTGAAGAACCTGAAGGGCTCTATGTGGGCTGAATAATCCGGTTCTCTGATTTCAAACGCGTAAGCGTTTCTGACAACAAGGATATGACAGCATAAGAAAAACCCGATGCGGGAGCATTCCCGTATCGGGTTTTTGTTTGCAAGCGTAAGGCGGGATTTGCTTCAATTTTCAAGGCTGATGCTTTGCTTTTTTCGAATTCTGTATCGAGATAGAAAAAATCACAAAGAATGCTTGCAAAATCGTGAAAAATCGGTTATACTGAATAGTGGAGAATTGTAGGAACGCAGATTGCCGCTTTCGGGGAACCAAGGGCAATACCGCAGTTACCCGAAAAAGCGATTTGAGAAAGGGGCATCACATTGAAGACAATTGAGGAGGCTCGCAGACTGCTGCAGTCGGAAGAATTCATGCACATCGCGGCAGTACTTGGCGGCGGTGAAGATCTGGCGGAAGCTTATCGGAACCGGCTGCTGTGTGCCATTGACAGTTTTGTGCAGCTGTACGGCAGCGGTCGGGAAATTGCCATTTTTTCTGCACCGGGACGGACAGAACTGGGCGGAAACCACACCGACCACCAGCATGGTCACGTACTAGCGGCAAGCATCAATCTGGACGTGATCGCTGTTGTGGCAAGACGGGAAGATACCACGATCCGGGTGCATTCAGAGGGCTTTCCGGAAGATGAGATCTCTCTGGAAGAACTGGAACCGGTAACGGACAAAAAGCCCACAGCTGCGGAACTGATCCGCGGAATCGCTGCCCGCTTCAAGCAGTACGGATGTCCGCTGGAAACCGGTTTTGATGCGTACACCACCTCGCAGGTCATGGCAGGCTCTGGTCTGTCCTCATCAGCAGCTTTTGAGGTTCTGCTGGGAAATATCTGCAATGCCCTGTATGCCGAAAATCGATTCACACCGGTAGAACTGGCACAAATGGGGCAGTATGCGGAAAACGTGTATTTCCAGAAGCCCTGCGGGTTAATGGATCAGATGGCTTCGTCAGTAGGCGGTGCTGTTGCCATTGACTTTGCCAATCCGATGCTGCCGGAAGTGCACCCAGTTGCATTTGACTTTTCCAGAACTGGTTATGTACTTTGCATTGTGGATACCGGCGGAAACCACGCAGACCTGACAGCGGAATACGCTGCGATTCCGGCAGAAATGCAGGAAGTGGCAAAGTATTTCGGCAAGGACGTTCTGGCGGAAGTTCCGTCGGCACAGGTGCTGCGTTCCATTCCGGAACTGCGGAAAGCCTTCGGTGACCGTGCAGTGCTCCGTGCGATGCACTTTTATCGGGAGGACGGACGGGCACAGGGCGAATCTGATGCACTGGATCGGGGCGATTTCGAGGCGTTCCTGCACCTGGTACAGAACTCCGGACAGTCTTCCTATTGCCTGCTGCAAAACGTCTACCCGTCCTCCGCACCGGAAGACCAGCCCATCTCCATTGCCCTTGCAGTCGGCTCGGCAGTGCTGGGCGGCAGGGGAGCGATCCGTGTACACGGCGGCGGTTTCGGCGGAACAGTACAGGCATTTGTGCCGGCTGTGCTGCTGTCCCAGTTTCAGGAGGGTATGGAATCCGTTCTGGGAAAGGGCTGCTGCCACGTGCTGCGAATTCGTTCCGTTGGCGGCATGACTGTATTGATATAAGGCAGCATTGTGCTTTTGTGCAGTGCTGCTGAAAGTTTGCCTTTCAGGGCAAACTGATAGGAGGGAAAATTCCCTCTCCATTTGACAGAAATTGAAAGGAAGCGTAAAGTAACATGGGAAAAATTCTGGTCACTGGCGGTACTGGCTTTATCGGCAGTCATACTTGTGTGGCATTGATCAATGCCGGCTATCAGGTTGTGATTATGGACAATCTCTGCAATTCAAAGGTGGAGGCAGTTGCCCGCATCGAGATGATCACCGGAAAGCATGTGCGGTTCTATCGTACAGATATGCGTGACGAGGAGGACATGCGGCAGATTTTTGAGGACAACAAGATCGATGCCGTAATTCACTTCGCCGGTCTGAAAGCAGTTGGCGAATCGGTGGAAAAGCCGCTGGAATACTACGAGAACAACATCAGCGGTACACTCTCCCTGCTGCGTGTCATGCGGGAGTATCACTGCAATGTGATAATTTTCTCCTCCAGTGCGACCGTTTACGGCTGCAACAATGAGGCTCCCTACGTGGAGGAAATGCCGACCTCTGCAACGAATCCCTATGGCTACACCAAGGTCATGATCGAACAGATTCTGCGGGACGTTTGCACTGCCAATCCGGAGTTCACGGCTGTGGCTCTGCGGTATTTCAACCCGATCGGTGCTCACATCAGCGGTCTGCTGGGCGAGAATCCCAACGGAATCCCCAACAATCTGGTGCCCTATGTGGCACAGGTGGCACTGGGCAAGCTGGATCATGTGCGGGTATTCGGTGATGACTACGACACGCCGGACGGCACTGGTGTGCGGGACTATATCCATGTTATGGATCTGGCAACCGGTCACGTGGCAGCCGTGGCATACGGACTGGAGCACCGTGGCTTTGAACCGATCAATCTGGGTACCGGTCACGGCAGCAGCGTGCTGGACGTGGTGCATGCGTATGAAAAGGCATGCGGCAAGAAGATTCCGGTAGAAATCACGGAACGCCGTGCCGGAGATATTGCCACCTCGTATGCAGATCCGTCGAAAGCAAAGAAACTGCTTGGCTGGGAAGCAACTGCGGATTTGCAGCAGATGTGTGCCGACAGCTGGCGTTTCACAAAGCAGAATCCCAATGGAATGTGAGAAGCTGCTTTCGTAATCCGTTTACGAAAATGCGTTCCCACAGAAAGGAATACATATGACAGGCAGATTCGGAAATGCGATCGATAATTTCCTGATTATCATGGTTGCTGTTGCCGTGGTGCTGCTGCTGGTGGTGATGCTGGGTTCTCGGCAAAGCCCGTTCCGGCAGAAGCTGAGCCGGCTTCTGGTACAGAATCCAAACACTGCCGCCAAACGGCAGTCGCTGGAGTTTAATCGGGAATATTATATCACAGGAGAAAGAGCAATGCGTAAACCAAACCGCGGAAAAAATCCACCCCGTACCGTGATCGCTGTTCTGGTACAAAAGGTAGACGAACGCCGCAGAACCATGGATCCCAGCGGCACTTTGAAACTGTACAACGAATACTATGAGTTGATTTTCAAGACACGCAAGGGTGATGTGCTGCATATTGTTACCAGCAAAAAAGCGTATATCGAAACCCCGTTTCATCAGCAGGGACAGCTGACTTTTCAGGGGGATCGTCTGATCCGGTTCCAGTATCCGGAGGGAGAAGTTACCGAAGACGAAGCAGCATTCACCAGCATGATGCCGGCAGTACGCCGCGGATAATACAAAAGGCAATACCGCACAGTTTTGTGCCGTGCTGCCATAACAAAAAGCGTACCGTTTCACAAGAAAACGGTACGCTTTTTTCGTTGTTATAGTGGCTGCGGTTTACGGGACAATCATAACCGGTGTGTTGATAGTGACCTTGTCATAGATCTTTTTGGCAACGTCCAGCGGCAGGTTGATACAGCCGTGGGAACCGTTGTTGATGTAGATGTCACCGCCGTAGGCACTGCGGTTCAGGTCGTGCAGACCGATGCCGGTATAGGTGACGGGCATCCAGTAATTTACCCATGTTTCATAGCCCTGCACTGCGTAAGTCCCCAGCTTTCGCGGAGATTCTCTGGACCATACCTTGTATGCTCCCGGCGGTGTGGCACGTGTCGGATCGGACTCCTTACCGGTAACCACATCGGACTCCAGGAACAGTTCGCCATTGACATAGTACCACAAGTGCTGGTGGCAGATGTCCACTTCAATGTAGGTGTTTCCGGTGTAGGTAACGCCGGCGTTGGAATTCATGCGGAATCCCTCTACCTTATATACCGGTTCAATGGTTACTGTCTCGCCGGCTTTGATGTAATCTACCAGCTTTTCCACAGTGGCAGAAACATTGGTTTTCCAGCCGTAGATGCCGTCAGAACCGATTGGCAGGGTAATCTCTCCGTCTTCGGTGGCTTTGAACTTGAAGTTGTAGCCGGTCACCAGTGTGTCGTACTTGTCAGCGATATGTTCCTGCACCCATGCGGAAGCTTTGTCGGTGTCCACAGTGATGTCATCGCCGTCCGTGGTGATCCAGTCCATGATAGTAGCGTGATCCAGCTTTTCCGTGCCAACCGGATCGAAAATTTCCTCGCGGTCAGTCATGTCATAGGTGATCTCTACAGCACCGATCTTGTTGTACAGTGCCAGTGTAGGCTCCAGACTTTCCGCAGTGACAGCTGCCTTTTTGTAGCAGTCACTGTCTGCCATCTGAATGGTGTTGTTGCCCTCCCGCATCTGTGCGACCGTGTAGTCGGACAGCTTCTGGGTGTCTACCATGTTGCCGTTATCTTCCGGCTGAATGGTAAAGGAACCGTCCTCGTTCTGGACAACCTTGGCATCGGTGGGCGGTACATTGCCCCAGTCATAGGCGGCGATCAGGCTGACCAGTGCATCTTCCGAGTAGGAATCCTGCACCTTGACCGTATACTCGGTTTTGGAGAACAGCTTCCTGAACCAGAGGGCGTGACTTTCGTCTGCCGGCTCTGTCAGAGCGTTGTCCGGCAGGGTAACGGTGCAGCCGAATGAGGAGCCCTTGAAGGTGATCGGGTCGCCGCTTTTGGGAATGAATGTCAGCCCCATATCCTGTGCGGTATTCAGAACTGCGTCACTGGCTTCCTCCGCGGTCATGCCGCCGATGTCCACGCCGTTGACGTAAGTTTTAGGGAGAAACTTGCTGTGATAGACAGCCAGTCCGGCGATGTAACTCAGCAGGAGTACAGCCAGCACGGCAATACCAATGATGATGCAGATCTTTCCGGCGTTGGACTCCTCCCGCACCGGTTCGTAATGTCTGGGCGGTGTAGGGCGGGGCGGACGCTGTGCTGTTGCCACGTTGCCTCCGGAACGCTGCTGGTGCTGCGGCTGTGGTGCACGCTGCTGCCGCGGCTGGTCATAGGCATAGCCGGAAGAAACGGCATCATGGATCTGCCGTGCCTTGTCCGAACGGGTGCGTTCCGAAGCGGAGCCGTTTTCGGGGCTGCGGGAAGCCGGACGATTCTGTCCGGAAAAGCGTTCAGAAGACGGCTTCGGCGATGATGACTGAAATTCTGTTGCCTCTTTTGCAGCGAGAGAAGCTTTGATTTTTTCCCGCATTTCGTCTTTGGTCAGATGCTGCTTGGGAGCATTTCCGGCAGGGGATTGGTCTTTATTGTTCACTGTCATCTTTCCTTTCTTCCATGGTACGAGGGCTGTGCGGAATACAGCATCATTGAACTTCACCGCGTGTCGGCGTTCCGAGTATGTTGACAAACTGATGACAGCTGCGGTCAGTCCGAAGACAGTAGAACCTCTGTTTCTGGAAAAATTAAAAAATATTACATTGAGAGAAGCGGGCTCTGCAGCGTGGATATTCGCCAGAGCCATTCTTTATTATTATACCCACTGGATTTCTGTTTGTCAACACTTTTCGACATGAAATATAAATTGTAAACATCCTTTACCGATTTGTTTCCAAATGCACATTGAAATTTTATCGGCGGGCTGTTGTAATGTATGCGGAAAATCAGTCATATATTCTGTTGCTTTATGCGATGAAAACTAACAAAAAATGCAAATATGTTGTGTAATGTGCACACTGAAAACATTGCATTTTTGTTGAAAAAGCAGATTGACATTACAGGGAAAAAGGCATAAAATGAAAGTGGAAATTGGGTGGAAAAATGTGCCACCACAATGTGAGCTATCCACCACAATTTGAGCTATAAGGAGAAATATGAGAAATATTCCGGGCAATGAGGCTTCCGGAAATTTTTCAGCTGATGTCCGGTGTATGCACACATCGGACGAACAGGAGGAATGAATGATGAAGAACAAAAAAATCGGAACCAGTATTCTGGCATTTCTGCTGGCGGCGGCCACTGCCGCAGCCGGTGCACAGCCGGTTCTGGCAGCAGATCTGGGAACTGTAACTGACAACGTTCCGGCGATTGTGGCAGCCAGTGCTTCGGTGTCTGTGATCGATGCCAGCGGCGACCTGGAAGCTGCCTATGCGGAATGGGGTGCTGTATCCAATGCGACCGGCTACAACGTGTATATCAAGCCGGCAGGCGGCAGCTACACTCAGCTGGATACCATGCTGGTACGCCAGTATCCGGATCGCTTCCGTGCTGATGCAGTAGGTCTGAAAGCCGGCAGCTACACCATGAAGATCGTGCCGGTGATTAACGGCAAGGAAGATGCTTCTAAGGCAGCAGAAACTGCGGGACTTCAGGTAGAGGCTCACGACAGAAGCGGATTTGGCTTTGCAAAGGGTACTTCTTCCGGTGCATACAACGAGGACGGCACGCTGAAAGCAGATGCCATTGTGGTATATGTCACCGATGCCAACAAGGACACCGTGACGGCAAGCATTGACTCCACCGGCAAGGGTGCGACCGATGTGACTGGTGTGCAGAACATCATTACGGCTTATAAGAAAAATAAAGAAAAGCGTCCGCTGTGCCTGCGGTTTATCGGCAATATCACCGATCCGGCAGACATGCCCAAGGGCGATCTGATGATCGACACCGCAAAGGCTGGCATCACCGTGGAGGGTATTGGTACCGATACCGTATTCAACGGTTTTGGTCTGGTCATGAAGAACTGCTCTAACGTAGAAGTCCGCAATATCGGCTTCATGAACTGCAACAGCAGCGAGGGCGATGACTGCGGCTTGCAGCAGGGCAACGACCACATCTGGGTGCATAACTGTGATTTCTTCTATGGTGATGCCGGTTCAGATGCCGATCAGGTCAAGGGCGACGGTGCACTGGACACCAAGACTTCCACCTATGTAACACATTCCTACAACCACTTCTGGGACAACGGAAAGTGCAACCTGCAGGGCATGAAATCGGAAGAGGAAACCAACTATGTGACCTATCACCACAACTGGTACGATCACTCTGATTCCCGTCACCCCAGAATCCGCACCTGCTCTGTACACAGCTATAACAACTACTTCGACGGCAATGCCAAGTACGGCATCGGCGTCACCATGGGATCTTCTGCTTTCGCGGAAAACAACTACTTCCGCAATTGTAAGAACCCGATGATGAGTTCCGGACAGGGTACTGATGCACTGGGTGAGGGCACATTCTCCGGCGAAGCCGGCGGTATCATCAAGGCTTGCGGCAACTATATCGAGGGTGCTTCCAGCTATATCCCGTATTCGCAGAACAGCACCTCGTTCGATGCCTATGAAGTTTCCAGCCCGTCTGAAAAAGTACCGGACAGCGTCAAGACGGTTTCCGGCGGCACAGGCTACAACAACTTCGATACCGATTCCAGCATCATGTACAGCTACAAGGCAGATACAGCGGCTGATGTGCCGGCTATCGTTACTGCCAAGGCTGGACGCGTACAGGGCGGTGATCTCCAGTGGAAGTTTGACAACTCCGTGGACGATACCAGCTATGCGGTCAATCAGGCATTGAAAGACGCTCTGGTCAATTACAAGTCCTCTATCGTGGCGATCGGCAGCGGCTTTACCGACAGCACCACAGATCCGGTTGTCACCACTGAGGAAACCAAGACTACTACAGTGACCACCACCGTCAGCGTGTCCAAGGATACGACCGCAACGGCTCTGACCACTGCTACTACCAAGAACACCACGCCTACCACACCGGACGTGCCGGTGGCAGGGGACATCTTCTGTTCGCCTACCGGTACCGGCAGCGGTTCTTCCGAAAAGGATCCGGCTTCTGTTACCGATGCGATCTCCAATCTGTCCGCAGGCCACACCATTTATCTGCTGGGCGGTACATACAAGTTCTCGGAAATGATCCTCATTGACGCTCAGAACAGCGGTACTGCTAATGCAATGAAGACGATCAAGCCTTATAACGGTGCAGATGTGGTGTTCGACTTCTCCGGACAGGGCGATGCAGACGGCAGCAAGCGTGGCATTGTGCTGGACGGTGACTACTGGCACTTCTATGATTTTGAGATCACTAAGGCAGCCGATAACGGCATGCTCCTCTCCGGCAACAACAATAAGATCGAACGCATGGTATTCAATGACAATCAGGACACTGGTTTGCAGCTGTCCCGTTATAATACCGGTGCAGCAACCATTGCCGACTGGCCCAGCAACAACCTGATCCTGAACTGCACTTCCAAGAACAACTGCGACAATGCCAGCATGGAAAATGCTGACGGTTTTGCAGCAAAGCTGACCTGCGGCGAGGGCAACGTTTTTGACGGCTGTATGGCATACAACAACAGTGACGACGGCTGGGATCTGTTTGCAAAAAGTGCTACCGGTCCTATCGGTGTTGTCACCATTCAGAATTGTATTGCATTCCGCAACGGCTTTACGGAATTCGGCGAGGGCTACGGCGATTGCGACGGCAACGGCTTCAAGCTGGGCGGCTCTGGTATCGGTTCTGCACATATCTTGAAGAACTGTCTGGCATTCGAGAACCTTCACTGTGGCTTCACCGATAACAATAACCCGAAGCTGGGCAGTCTGACCAACTGTACCGCAGTCAACAACAACGGCGAAGGCACGGGAAAGCCGAACTTCTCCTGCTATCGCTGCACAGATCCGGGTGCAATCTTTGAGAATATGATGTCCTATTATGATGCTTCTGTATTTATGTCTGACGCAAAGCTGAAAGGCGGTGCTTCTAACGACAAGTATGTTGGTACTTATGAAAACGGCGTGTACTACAACAGCGGCTACTATCAGGTAGATGCAAAGACTGCGATCACAAACGGTGCGAAGATCGGCACAAAGCTTTCTGCGGCTCCGGCAGCTTCTGACTTTATCACAATGGCAAAGGCTCCGGAACAGGGTACCGATTTTGATGCTGTATGGAGAAATGCAGACGGTTCGCTGAATCCGGGCGGTTTGTATGAAACTGCGGATTCCAGCAGCTATAAGACAATGGGTTACCATATGTATAACGGCAGCATTGTCGTTCCGCCGACAACAACCACAAGCACTTCTTCTGAACAGCAAACCACCACTACTACTACCACAGCAGTACAGCCTATTGAAACCACAGCTGGTTCGGAAACTTCTGCACAGCCGACAGAAACTGCTGTAAAGACCAGTGAAACTTCCGCACAGCCCACTGAAACCACAGCTGCTCCGGCAACTTCGGATACGGCGGACACCACGGAACAGTCGACTGCCACTACACCAGTCAGCAGCGGCGACAGCAACACAGAAACCACGCAGACCACCGCTTCGGAAGTGACCTCTCAGTCCCTGTACGGCGATGTGAACTTGGACGGCAAGGTGGATATTACCGATGCAGTTCTGCTGAACAAGGCGGTTGCCGGTGTGGTAACGCTGAACGCCAGCCAGCAGAAGAATGCCGACTGCATGGCGGACGGAGAACTCTCTACCAACGATTCGACAGTTCTGCTGCAATTCCTGGTACGCATAGTTACCTCCCTGCCGGTAACGGAATAACCGATTCTCCGGAAAAGAAATAGATCTTCATTCTGCAAATGGCAGCCGATGTTTTCGGCTGCCATTTTTGCGTGAAAAGCAATTCCGCTTTTTTCGGTTTTTTTGTACAATTTGACTTGCTTTTTTTTACGGGATATGTTATACTATAGACAGCACCCATGCCGGATTTGGAAGTCTGACATGGAAAAGTGTTTTCATTTCTATCCCTGTCGCTTCCGCTGCCTGCGGGCACGGCGGCGTTTTCGGGCGATAAATTTTAGATGAGGTGAATCAAATTGTCACAACTGAAAAAACCCACAATCAAAAACCCTGATCTGGTTGCCGCAATGGCGGAATTCAAAAAACAGCAGAGCGTACAGACCGAAAAAGAAATGCTGGACGCAATTGCAGCAGCATCGTTTATTGCTCCGATCACGTTGCAGAACAAGCTGAACGAGGTAGAACCGGACGAGAATGGTCAGCGTCACATGGAGGCTTCTCTCATGGCTGTTTCCAACAAGGACGGTGCAAAGTTCTTTCCGGCTTTCACCGACTGGCTGGAATTCCTGAAGTGGAAGAACGATCCGGACGCGGACACAATGGTAATTACATTTGACCAGTACTGCGGGATCCTGCTGAAGCAGGGTGTCGATGTCAGCGGTATCGTCATCAATCCGGCGGAAACCAACATCGTGATCCGCAAGGAAAAAATGGCAGAGATGAAGGGTGTTTCTCCGGAGGCAGAACAGCCGCAGGAGGCTCCGAAGAAGAACAACATTCTCCCGCTGTTTGGCTGCGAAAAGGTCACCAATCCGGAAGTGATCGTTGCCGCAGACCGTCTGCGTCGGGAAAACAACGAACCTGCCCGCAACAATATGTTTGAGGCAATGCGGAAAGCACGCTTTGTGGCTCCGGTGCTGATGGAAGTGCCGAAGGAAGTCAAGGCTGGCGAAAAGGTCAATGCACAGGCAGAGTTCATCATGCTGAATCACGAGGGCGGAAAGTACATGCCGCTGTTCACCAGCCTGTCAGAACTACAGAAGTGGAACGGGGCACCGGACTGCAAGGCAGTTCCCATGAGCATGGCAAACTATGTGGCAATGCTGTCTGATCCCAAGAGCACAGCTGCCGGCATCGTGCTCGATCCGTTCACCATGGGGCTGGCATTCAGCAAGGAGCAGGCAATGAACATTCAGCCGCGTCTGGCAATGCGGGATATTGACTCCACTCCGGAGGGCATGGAAGACGACCTGAAAGCATACTTTGCAGAAAATGCAGATGTCAAGAAAGCGTACATCGACGGTGTCAAGGCGAACAACACAGACGGTTTCGTGGTAGTTCTGGAACTGGAAAACGAAAACAATGTCCGTGAGATTGCTGACCACGTGGCAAAGGCAATCAACAAGTATGGTTCCTGCGTAGTGGCTCCGATCAGCTCGCCGATCGGCAAGAAAGTGCTGGAAAGAAAGACTGCTTTCTACGAAGCCTGAAAAATCACATTACCGGTGACGGTCACGCTGGTATTTGCAGGCAGATTGTGTGCAAATGTTGTCGGGTGGGCTTTTTGCGGTGTTACTGATAAAAATCCACTTGTTCTGAAAAAAAATCAACCCCCTGTCCTTGCGGCAATGGCTGCAAGGGCAGGGGGTTTTTGTGTTGCTTTAGAAAAACTGCCGGAAAGCCGTGGGCAGGGAAATCTCCTTGGTAATTTCCGCCGCAGTTTTCCAGACGAATTGTTCGTCCTGTCTGGCACAGGTGAGGTATACGCCGTAGAGTTCCCATTCCACATGGGTGAAGACGTGTTTCCGTTCCACCGTCTGTGTCAGATCCGTGGGCTTGCAGTGCCATGCACTGGCCTGGGCAATGGCTTCTTCGGTAGTGCAGATGCCGGCAACATTGGGATATTCCCAAAGCCCGTGGAGCAGCCCCTTGGCAGTGCGTTTCCGGAGGGCGAATTTCCCGTCGCATTGCAGCACAAAAACGGTGTACTGTTCCTGTCGTCTGGCTTTTTTGGCAGTCCGCTGGGGCAGCCGCAGAGCATCGCAGTACTGTCTGCCCAGACACAGTTCCGACAGGGGACAGGCTTCACAATGCGGCTGTCCGTTGGGCACGCAGACCGTGGCTCCGATTTCCATAAACGCCTGTGTCAGCGTGCCGCAGTGTTCCGGATTGTCCAGATAGACCTGCCGCAGCAGGGCAGTGACAGCTGCCTTTTGTTCCGGCCGGTCGATCTCACAGAAGTGGTTCATCACTCTGGCGGCCACCCGCAGCACGTTGCCGTCTACCGCTGGCGTAGGCAAACCGTAGCAAATGGAACAGACTGCACCGGCGGTGTAATCGCCTACGCCAGCCAGTCCGCGGACTTCCTCCCATGTGCGGGGAAACACGCCGCCGTACTGCTCCTGAATCGTCTGTGCTGCCTTTCGCAGATTCGCTGCACGGCTGTAATAGCCCAGCCCCTCCCAGCACTTGTTGACCTGATCCTGTTCCGCTGCGGCAAGTGCGGCAATGTCCGGAAAGGTTTCCAGAAACCGTGCGTAATAGTTCTTGACGGCTTCCACCCGCGTCTGCTGGAGCATGATCTCTGACAGCCAGATGCGGTAAGGCTCCTGCGTGTGCCGCCAGGGGAGATCCCGTGCATGCAGCGGATACCACGCCAACAGTGGCTGTGCCGTTTGCAGAAGTGCCTGTTCCTGCATGGCTTTCCAGCAACGCATGCGGTGGATCACTTTTTCATAGACCGGCAGCATGTGGGGCTCTTTGCAGATTTCCGGCAACTGTTCCACAGGGATCCACTGTACCGCAGTGTTTTCGTCCGGCTGGATCCGCAGCGTTTCTTTCTGGTCGGCAATGATGCCGTAGGTGACGTTATAGTGCTGATGTGCCGGAACGGGAACGCCCTTTTTCTGATGTGCTTTGACAGGGAGAATGTCCAGCGAGAGAATGGCTCCGGTAAGGGGATAGGGCTTCTGGATACCGGTTTCCTCTTTTGCCTCCCGCACGGCTGTCCAGAGAAAATCACTGGAACCGTCGGCGTGTCCGCCTGTCCATGCAAAGGAATCGTAGATGCGGTGGTAGACCATCAGCACCTGATCCATTGCCGGATTCATGACGAAACCGGAACAGGTGAAATGGCTTTCCGCGTGGCTGCGGTAGAGCAGCTGTGTGCCGTACTGTTCCGCCGCAAGGAGTATCTCGTTCCGGTCGCGGCGTTCCTGTTCGGTTTCGGGCGTATAGGCAGCAAGACGTTCTTTCCAGTCGGTCACATCTTGTTCCTGCATGACGTTTCTCATGTTGTTTGTCCTTTCTTTTTGATAACCCCGCACAAACCTTGTGCGGGGTTATCGTTACTTTGCCGGCAGCAGAATCGTAATTTCCGTACCGTGTCCCAGTTCGCTGCGGAGAGAAATGGTGCCGTTGTGGCAGTCCACGATGTGCTTGACGATAGACAGCCCCAGTCCTGTGCCGCCACGCTGTTTCGAACGGCTTTTGTCCACCCGATAGAACCGTTCAAAGATCCGGCTCTGTGCCTGTAGGGGAATGCCGATGCCGTTGTCTGCAATGACGATTTTCGCCTGTGTACCGAGGTGCTGTATGGTGATCGTCACGGTGCCCTCCGGATTGTTGTACTTGATCGCGTTGTCAATGAGGTTGATGAACAATTCCCGTATGTAGCCCTCGTTGCTGTGGAGCAGCAGACAGTCGCCCTCCAGCCGGACGTGAATTTTGTTCCGCTGAATCTGCGGCTCCAGAATTTGCAGGGCGTTCTTTGCCGCAGTTTCCAGTGCCACCGGTGTGTTCAGCATTTCCGTGTGTTCCTCGATCTCCGACAGGCGGATAATGTCGTTGATGAGAAACAGCAGGCGTTCGCTTTCCCGTTCGATCATGGCACCGTACTTGGCAACGTCTTCCTCTTTGGTAATCATGCCGCTACCGAACATTTCGCCGAATCCCTTAATGGTCGTCAGCGGTGTTTTCAGCTCGTGGGAAACGTTTGCGGTGAATTCCTGCCGCATTTTTTCCGCCTTGACGTTGTAGGTTACATCGACCAGCAGCACGATCGTGCCGAAAATGCCGCCCATTTCCACGCGGGTGATGTACGCCCGAATATACTTGCCGTCGATCTTCAGCAGCTGCCGCACAGAGCAGCCCTTGTGCAGTTCACTGTCTTCCGGCAGCAGTTCATGCTGAGGTGCTGTTTTGGATTTTCGCAGTGCGTCCAGAAAGTCCTGATTGTTTGTCAGAATGAAAATGGATTTGTTGTCCCAGCTTTCCTTGCTGATGTTCAGCAGTGCCGTTGCCGTGCGGTTGGCAAGCTGGATCTTGTCGGAATCGTCCAGAATCAGAATGCCCTCTACCATGTGCTCCTGAATCAGCCCGATGATGTCCCGTTCGTGGTGCAGCTCTTTCTGCATGCGGTTCATTTCGTTTTCCAGCTTTCCAAGAGCCTTTTGACTTTTCTTGTGCTGATGCTGTGCCTGCTGTTTCTGGTGCAGATACAGAAAAATAAAAATTGTCAGCAAAAGAGCCGTTGCCGCAGCAAATGCCCAACCGAGCCATTCCATAATTACCCTCCGATCTTATAGCCGTAACCCCGTACTGTGTGAATGAGATTGGTACAGCCGGCAGCCTCCAGCTTTTGCCGCAGCGTCTTGACATGAGCGTCTACGGTTCTGGTTTCGCCCTCATAGGAGAAGCCCCAAACCTGTTCCAGCAGCCGGTCGCGGGAAATGGCAGAGCCGCGGTTGCGTACCAGATAGGACAGCAGTTCGAACTCCTTATAGGTGAGAACGATCTCCGTTTCCAGATAGACCACGGTACGCTGGTTCAGGTCAATGGTCAGGTCATGGGCAGAGAGCACCTGCTGCTGTTCCGGCTTTTGCACATGGCTCCGCCGCAGCACCGCTTTGACGCGGGACAGCAGTTCCATGATGCCGAATGGCTTGGTGATATAATCGTCTGCACCGTTTTCCAGTCCGGTGACCTTGTCGATCTCCGAGGACTTCGCCGAAAGCATGATGACAGGAATTTCCGCCGTTGCCGCATCGGATTTCAGTCGTTTCAGAATCGAGATGCCGTCCTCGTCCGGCAGCATGATGTCCAGCAGGATCAATGCCGGCTGTTCTTCCTGTACACGCTGGAAAAAGCTTTTTCCGTCAGGGAAGCCCTTCGCAGTATAGCCGCCGGACTGGAGAGCACAGGTGATGAGTTCCCGAATGCCGGTGTCGTCTTCCACACAAAATATGTTTGCCAAATTACATTTCCTCTTTTCCCTGGAATCTGCCGCAAAGCTTTAGGAAACACTGAATAAAGCTTGTGCGTAAGATGCGTAGTCAGATTTTTCGGC
>OLSF01002369.1_pt1 | contig 14835 bp, 10 predicted proteins | sample 1672301 | NCBI WGS metagenome assembly OLSF01 (sample SAMEA3136669, study PRJEB25190) | human gut metagenome | biome: human gut; feature: human-associated habitat; material: faeces | place: Austria | collected 2013
TATATAAGAAAGGTTGGATATTATTATGTGGCTGGCTGATAACTGGAAGGACTACGAAGTCCTTGATACCTCTAACGGAGAGAAACTTGAGCGCTGGGGAAATTATCTTCTGGTACGTCCGGACCCTCAGGTTGTATGGAACACTCCACACACCAATCCGGGTTGGAAGAAAAAGAACGGACACTACCATAGAAGCAGCAAGGGAGGCGGTGAATGGGAGTTTTTCTCTCTGCCGCAGCAGTGGAGCATTCATTATGGAAAGCTCACCTTCCAGTTAAAGCCTTTCTCTTTTAAGCACACTGGCTTATTCCCTGAGCAGGCTGCAAACTGGGATTGGTTTTCTAACCTGATTCAAAATGCAAACCGTCCTATTAAAGTACTTAATTTATTTGCCTACACTGGCGGTGCGACACTTGCTGCCGCTGCTGCAGGCGCTTCTGTTACTCATGTGGATGCTTCAAAGGGCATGGTTGCCTGGGCAAAAGAAAATGCAGCATCTAGTGGACTGTCTGATGCACCGATTCGCTGGATTGTTGATGATTGTCAAAAATTTGTTGAACGAGAAATCCGACGCGGCAATCACTATGATGCAATCATCATGGATCCGCCATCTTACGGACGCGGACCTAAAGGTGAAATTTGGAAAATTGAGGATGCCATTCATCCACTCGTATCACTGTGTTCACAGCTTCTTTCTGATAAACCGCTGTTTTTCCTTATTAACAGCTACACAACTGGTTTTGCTGCTTCTGTCTTAACGTATCTTCTTGGACTTGAGGTTGTAAGCAAATTTGGCGGTCACGTTGTTTCTGATGAAATTGGTCTTCCTGTAACACAGTCTGGTCTTGTTCTTCCATGCGGTTCATCTGGTCGCTGGACAAGTATTTAATTATCAGACATAAAAAAACTGGTCTCCCGTGGGAGGCCAGTTTTCTGTCTACTTATAAATTATTGTGGTACGCTCTGGAACAATGTCTGTCCCTCACCAAGTGGAAGATATCCAGCGTTTCCTGATGCATCCTCTACGTAAAGATAAAATGCACCTGGTTCATTTGCCGCCTGAATCAGCTTTCTTGGGAATACCTGTGTTCCCGTGCCAAGTGTTGCCGCTGGCGCAGCATCTGCTGCTGCCGAACTTAACAAATTCGTATCTGCTGCCAGAATATAGTTAAACTGTTCCTGTGATGTCAAATCAACAAGCTCATATTCGTAGTTTCCAGTTGTCTCACTTAATGCATCCTCTGCAATCACACCATCTTTTAATTCATATGGAATCTTGCAAACATAACGTCCAAGACTGTCAATAGAAATTGGGCTTGTCACTGCTAACGTAAATCCACCATTTTCATCAAATGTTCCATTTGCGGAAGAAGGTGTAAGTACATGGGACGTATTATACAGGCGCGCTGCATTTCCATATCCGTTAAGCACGGTAAATGTTCCATCCTGCATAAGCGGTGTAGAAAGATCGGTTCCGCTTAATACACGAAAACTGGTAACAGAGTTGTCTGCACCTGTTCCAACAACTACAATATTAAGCTGATTATCGGATGTATTTAAATCACATACCTCTACCTTATATGCTGCACTGATTCCTGTACCAACTGTATAATCGGTACCATTCATATTGACAATAAGGCTGGTTGTACTTCCATCCTCTGCTACCTCAGTACGATATTTGAAGAAGTCTGCTGCACCATCTCCATTAAGATCTGCCGTATAATTAGTTCCTTCTGCTGAAAGTGTAACTGCTGTTCCATCTGCAAATGAAATCTCTGTAGCTGGATCAGCCGGCTCTGTCTCTACCTGCGGAACTTCCTGCGGCTGAATCTGATTTAATCCTGTATAAGAAGATTTTACCACACCATTATGAACATTAAGTGCACCATCTTCAAACTGCATTCCATCCTGAGTCCATGATACATTGATATAGCTCGGTGTTCCTGCTGCATCTGTAAATGCAATCTGAATCAAATTACCAACTGCACTTGAACGATTCCAGAAATGAAGGTCTGTTGGTTCTGCACCAATCAGTGCGCTTACCTGTGACCAGATATCCTCTGCACCCGGCATCGCATCAAACTGACTCTTTGCCAGTTCCTGTGCTGCATACTCACTATAGCCTCCGTCAGAAGCAAGCAGATATGCAACTCCATTCATTCCATTGTCTAACTGTAAGCTTACGCCATCTGATACAAATACACCCGGAAGCAAATCTGCTACCATATAGCCATTTGCACCATCTGCTCCATAAATGCAGGAATATGACTCTCCTGTTGAAGTAGTTACACTCAAAACAAACTGTGTTGCGCCATTTGCAATAGCATTTACACTGCAGGATGCAACATCCGTAATCGGGAAAATCTCAACTGCATTAGAAGTTGAATCTTCTCCATTATACCAGATTTCCTTTCGTCCGCCTACATCAACAAGTGCAAATGCTTCCTGAACACCATTTCCATTAAAATCGTAGAACATATAGCTGTTTCCTACAACGCTTCCACCAGAATCTGCAGAAATCTTTGCAAGAATATTTTCTGCATTTCGCTCCGTTGGTGCTTCCGGCGTCTCATCTGGAGATGGAGCTGGCGTCTCATCTGGTGTCGGTGCTGGCGTCTCATCTGGTGTCGGTGCTGGCGTCTGATTCGGATCGGTTGCCGGTGTTTGATTTGGATCGGTTGCCGGAGCTGAGTCAGATGACGGCTGGGTTGGCTGAGTCTGATCTGGCTGTGGCTGTGTCTGCTGCGGCTGTGTCTGCTGCGGCTGTGTCGGTTGTGTCTGATCTGGCTGTGTCGGTTGTGTCTGATCCGGCTGCGGCTGTGTCTGCTGCGGCTGTGATGCTGCCTGCTGTGCAGTTGTCGGCTGTGTTGGAACTGTCTGCTGCGCAGAGCTTGATGGCGTGGACGCATTATTGTCAAGTGAAAGTGAAGTTCCCTCAACTACCTCATCTGCCATATACTTCATATAATTCCACGCAAAGCTTCCCTTTACACAAATTGCCTTCTGAACCTTTGAAAAAGCAAGGTTTCCAATCTCTTCAACTGATTCCGGAACTACAACTTCTTTCAAAAGCTCAATATCAGACAATGCAGAATCATCCAGTTTCTTCATTCCATCTGGAAGCTTTAAATACTGAACTGACGTATTGTTCTTAAATGCATGTGAACCAATTGAAGTTACCGGATATCCGCCGATTTCTGCCGGAATACGAACAACTTGTCCCTGATCATTGTACTCAACAAGCTTTAACTCATCATTTGAAAGCTCATAGACATTTCTTCCGGAAGTAACCTTGTTGTCTTTGATTTCAACTACTTCAGTTTCTGTCTCCTTTTGAGTTTCTTTCTGTGTTTCTTTCTTCGTATCCGTATCCTGTATTTTATCTACTGTATACGGAATCTGCTTATTGCTCTTTTTTCCACTGCTGAAAAGAAGAACAATCAATACGATCATCGCAGCAATCAATGCAATTACTGTGACAATAATAACAACAAGAATACGATTTGTTTTTGGATGAGCCGGTTCATAATCATCATTGTCGTAATCATCATTACCGTAGCTGTCATCCTCTTCGTCATAATCGTAATCATCATTCAGATTTTCTTCATAATCATCATCTGAATCTGAATCGTAGCCTTGATCTGGCTGCTCTTCATAATTGTCTTGTACCTTGACTTTAGAGGGGCGTATCTTTGTTCCGCAAATTGGACAAATCGTGCTTCCCTGAGCTAGTCTGGCACCACATTTCGGGCAAATCATATGCTTCTCCGTTCTGCCGCATTTTTGCGGCTTTTTTTAAGTTATCGTCTGCGTGTAACGTAAACGATAACGCCTTTAACCTTTCGTATCATACCATAAGTATGAGTTTATTTCAATGTTTCAAATATCCAAAAACATTACATTTCTTTTACAAAACTGCGTCAATCCACGCGTTCCTTTCCCCAGAAAAATAATGCTACTGTTCCCGGGCCGGTATGACTGCCAATTGTCGCACCAATCGGGTAAATCTCAACTTTTCCATTTAAATTAGGAAAGCGGCTCTCAACGAGCATTGCAACAGCTTTTGCGTCATCCATGCACTCCGACTGACAGATATAGCATTTGCCCGAATATGCCAAACCTCCCTCGGCATTTTCTTCCATCTTCTGAACGATGCGCTGAATCACTTTTTTCTTCGTACGCACCTTCTCTCTCGCTGTCAAATGTCCCTCATAGTCCACATTTAACAAAGGACAGATTCCAAGCATACCTCCAAAAAATCCAGCTGCCTTTGATACTCTTCCGCCTCTGATAAAAAAAGTAAGATCAGAAGTAAAAAACCAGTGCTGCAGTTTCTTTTTATTTTCACACACCCATGCATACAGTTCATCTATGCTCTCTCCTGCATCCCTTCTGTCTGCCAGAGTATCTACTAACAAACCATAACCAGAGGAAGCTGCCAGTGAATCCACTACATAAATTTTTCTGTTTGGATATTCTTCTCTTACCTGTTCTGCTGCAATACATGCTGAATTGTAGCTGCCTGAAATTCCGCTTGAAAGCGTTAAATGAAGGATATCCTTTCCCTCATCAAATATTTTTCTAAAAAAATCTGCATACTCACCGATACTAACCTGTGATGTCTTTACATCCTCACCTGCAAGCATTCTGCGATATAACTCTGCCGGAGACATCGTCTGACCAAGGTCATCTAGATAGTCCTTTCCTCCCAGTTCATAGTGAAAGCACACATAGCGGATTCCACGCTTATCAAAATATTCCTTCGTCAAATCAGCTGTAGAACAGCAGCTGATGCAATATTCTGCCATACTCATCTCCTCCTTATAATTAAAGCATTAAAACAGTTACAGTATATCTTTTTTGCTTTGCAAATACAAGTAGCGTTAAAGAGAAAATGCACCGTTTATCATTCCTTATCTTTTTTTCAGAAAATGTTCGCGATTAGGATACATTTCTCTAAACACCTCTAAAGCAGCTCTTTGAAGCGGCTCAAATTCTTTTTCCATTCGCAGACTATGAGGTGCATCAAACACAATTCTGCTTATTTGTTCAGCGATCTTTCCTGCAATGCTTTCATCTGACAGCTGTCCCATTCCAAAAATAACAGAAGTAAAGCCACGTCCTCCTGTACTAATCTCAATATATTTTCTGCATGTGTTTTTTAACTCAAAAAAAATTATTTCCTGCTGAGTCTTTGGCTTTCTTTCAAATTCATATAAATTCAGACCAAGAATAGCTTCTATCGCAAGCTTTTTCTTTCTGCCTCCCAAATCCATACTTCCGCTTTCTACAATATATTTTAAATTCATAAGATAACCAACAAACATATCCTTTCTTGGCTTACCTTTTCCATATCTGGCCTCCCAGAGCTTCATTCGAAGTTTATCTTCTTCACGCATAGTTTCATTTTTATTTTCCAGAAGCATCTGCTGTCTTTTAAGCGGATCTGTCTGTTCATAATAGTTTTTTAGCCAATCTTCCATTTTCAATCTTTCCTTTCCGAAAATGAACCTTTTTATTGTTCCATAAATGATTCCACATTTTCTGCTGTCACCTTTTGATACGGTAAAAAGATATATCGTTCATTTTCCAGATCCTCCTTTGGCGGTGTCTGACCTTGAAACAGTGTCATCGCAAGACGCGAAATCTGCTCAGCTTGTCCATGCCTGTCATTATACACAGTCCCCTGAATGGTGCCTTTTTGGACAGCCTCCAATGCACCTTCCAAACCATCTATTCCAAAAATTATCGGACGTCTGTCTTTATCATAATCAAGTGCATCATACGCAGCAACTGCACCAAGAGCCATCTCATCATTATTAGAAAGCACTAGTTCAATCTCGTCTCCATATTGATTAATCAGCTGTGTCATCTTATTTTCAGCTTGTCCACGATTCCAGTTTGCAAACTGGAAACTTAGTCTTTCTAATATAATGCCCTGTTCCTTAATTGTTTTTACCACACTGTCTGTTCGAATGATTGCATCCTGATGACCTGTCTCACCCTCAAGAAGTACATATTGAATCTTTCCGTCCTGATTTCGATCTACTGCGTCATTGTCTCGTATCATATCTGCTGCAATCTCACCCTGCATGATACCGGACTGTCTTGCATCTCCACCTACATAATACAGCTTATCCCACTGCATCAAATCCTCTCTCACTGGCTCTCTATTAAAGAAAATAACAGGTATATTTTCCTTTTTTGCCATCTTTATTATATTTGACGGCTCTGTCCTGTCAACGAGATCAACAGCAAGTATCTCACAGCCAGCATCAAGCATCTCCTTTACAACTTCATTTTGAATCTTCTGATCATTTTTTCCATCCCTTACAGTCATAATTACCTTTAGAGAATCTGACTCATATCCCGCCAGATCCTCCTTCAAACAATCTGTAAGCGCATTAATAAAAGGATCATCCTGCGTGTATAGTACAACACCAACACGAAGAACATCTCTTTTTTTCTCACTACTAGCCGTACATCCTGTCAGACACAACAGCATGCATCCGATCAGAATACTTCTTATCTGATACTGTTTCATTGAAATCTCCATTTCTTTTTGGCTGACCATATGCAAATTCTCAATCATACGTATGAAGAAAATGCTGTACCTCTTCTCTGAAAATATCTTCTTTATGCAGCAAATGATACTCAATCGTCTGGTTGTTAATCGTATACAGATGATTTTTCAGCACTTTAGAAATTTCTATAACACTGTGATATCCCATTCCATATCCATCTATCGCAATCAGCCCATCAATCACAGAATCATCAAGATAATATACACACTTTATACTATTTCCAATCCCATAGATTTTCGTGTCACTCTCTTTTTTCTGTGCATACATTCCTGCTACCTGCTCTAAGGCACTTGTATCAAATACAATCAAATAGTCAACTGGCTGCTGCTCTTTTAGCCTCTGTGTAATTGCCATATCATATGTGATATTCATATCAAACTGAATCTCACATCCCGTATCAGAAAGCACATCTAATACACCCTGCATACATTTATCAGTACAGTCTGTTTTCTTAAATCCGCTTATAATTCCAACAGTTTTGCCTTGAATATTATTTTGATTGCGGCTTAATAAGTCCTGTGCCAATGTATATCCCATACGATAATAGTCCGGCGCAATAACAGGCAAATCAGAATATTTTGATGTATGGTCTTCCTCTTTTTCACGAAGCGCATCATTTGCTACGAGAAGCATTGGCTTTTGTACGCGAATTTCTCTAAGCATATCAATAGTATCCCTGCCCGGCGCCGCCTGAACAATAAATGCATCAACCTGATTATCAAGCTGATCATAAATCAAGTTCTTCTCTTCCTCTGCATTTTCAATTTCATCTGTGTTGCAAATAATCAAATGTATATTTGCTATTCCAGCCGCCTGCTTTAGACCATTCATAAATGAGTTCCATTTTTCATCACCTGATTTTTCAACAATAACTGCTACACGCTTCTGCGGCTTTTCATCTTCAAAAATCAGATGCACACAAAACAGCAGCAATATGCCTAGACAGATTTCCGCTAACAAAAAAGTGGTTTTTGTTTTTTTCATGATTCACCCTCATTTCTAGTTGGCTTTCCCGGAGTCTCAAGCGCCTCACAATTTTCCTTAGTATATGGCACAGCAGGCAAATGAATCGTAACAGTTGTTCCCTCATCTGGTTCACTCTCCACGATAAGACCATATTTATTGCCAAACATCAGCTGAATACGCGTGTGCACATTAATGAGTCCTACACCAGAACCATGTTTTGGTCCTTTCTGATTATCTTTTAAAATATTTTCTACATCTTCATGACGCATTCCCATTCCATTATCCGTAACTGAAAGATAGATTTCTGCATCATCTTTCCAGCCTTTGACAATAATTTTAGGTTGGTCATCCTCATCCATATTTCCTACACCATAATATATAGCATTTTCAAGAATCGGCTGCAAAATAAGCTTTACCGTACAGAACGGATAAATTTCTTCTGAAACATCATATTCTGTCACAAAACGCTCCTTGTAGCGATACTTTTGAATATTCATATAATTTTTGCAGTGTTTTAGCTCATCCTCAATACTAATAATCGTCTTTCCTCTTGACAAACTGATTCTAAACAGCTTGGCCAGCTCAGATATCATAAAAACTGCATCCTGATTTTTATTGGCCTCAACCATCCAAGTGATAGATTCCAAAGTATTATAAAGAAAATGCGGGTTGATCTGACTTTGCAGTGCGGCAAGTTCACTCTTTCTTCGCTCATTCTGCTGCTTCACAATTTCTTTCATTAACCGCTCAATTTCTTCATACGAATGCTGGACAGATTTTCCAAGATGACGAATCTCATATGAGCCTCCAATATAGATATCAGGCTTTTCCCCAGCCTCATATGCTCTTACAGATGCATCCAGCTTAAGGATTGGACTTGAGATCTTTCTCGACACAATGCGATTGACTAAAAGAAGCATCATAATCAGCATAATAACAACAATTACCATATAAATACGAAACTGCTCGCGGCTGTCTGTCCTAATGTCCTGCTTTACAATGCCTACCATCTTCCATCCCGTATATGATATAGTACTTACAATTGCAGTCTGCTTATCTCCATTTGGGCTGCGCAGATTTTTATATACACCATCTTCACTGCTGCATACAATGCTAAAATCTTCCTCAAACAATCCATTGCTGATTTCATTTGCGTAAGGATGATAAATCAGATTTCCTTCCCCATCACAGACATAATAATATCTCCCCCTGTTTTGATCATTCACCCGGTTCATCATTTCCTCAATAAAGGAATATTTCATATCAACAAGCAAAATGCCATTTTCCGGTCTGTCACCATCAATGCCGTCTACTGCACGACTTAGGGAAATTACCCAATGATAAGTTTTTGCATCATCCTGAAACAAATTCTGCATATGAGGCGTTGAAAAGTGCATATTTTCAATTTCCTCTGCTGCATTTTCAAACCAGGGCTGCCAAAGCACCTCTATGCCTTCCTTCTGCAGTGTAACTGGCTCTGCCACAATAAGATTTCCTTCCATATCATAAAGCGCAATGCTCTGTATTTTGTCCTTATTAAAATCATATAGAAAACTCAGCTGCTGATTAAACTCCGGACTAGATACATCAAAGGCCTGTATAATATTATATGTGACGGTATCTGAAATCTGTCTCATATTTTTCAGATACTGCTCCATGGAATTAACTGTGCTTTCCATAAGATTTTGTGTGTTTCGAACTTCATTCTGACGCATAGCCATTTCATATCGATTGTAAAGCAATAACCCCATAGATATAGATGTAATTACTGTCATCAAAGAAAGAACTGTCATAATGACAGACTGAATATCTGACACTTTTCTTTTTTTCATACTCATTTTCCCATATGCTCTGTGCGATATTTTGAAGGCGACATTCCATACTTGCGTTTAAAAACATAGCCAAAATAATTTGCGTCTTCATAGCCAACATGTTCTGCAATCTCGTAATTCTTTTCATTTGTTTCAAGCATCAGATGAACAGCCTGCTGCATTCTGTAATCTGTCAGATATGTAATAAATGAAATGCCCACTTCTTTCTTAAAAATAGAAGAAAAATAGGAATTTGACACACCAAGCTTTGAACATACAGTATCAAGCGACAGATCTGCATCTGCATACTCATCATGAACAATGTTTTTTGCTTCTGAAATAAGATAACGCAATGAAGAATTTCTGGCATTTTTTAATTCATCGCTGATCGATAATGCTACTCTGACAAGCCAGGCTAATAATGCGCTTTCATCCATCTTTGTAATTTCTTCATACGCATTTTTGATTTCTCCGGCATGGTCTTCAAATTTCATATGATTATTTCCACAGAAACGATATAGATGCCCTACAATTTCCAGCACAGTAAAATTATACTGCATAATTGTTTTTGCATTATCTTTTAGTTCCTTCACTAAAGAAAAAACTGCATGTTCAATATCTTCACGTACCCCAATATGAACTGCCTTGAACACATCATTCATATTAATATCATCTGGCTGCATGGAAAGTCCCTGCCCCTTCGGTGCAATATCTGCAATATTGATAGAACAGCCTGATCCGTAAATAACACGATACGAAAGTGCTTCCCATGCCCCTTCATAGGAAAAACGAAGATTTGATACTTCATTGCACACCTTACCTATTCCAACAGTAACAACTGCACCAAAAAAGCGGTCTGCCCATTTGCAGAAGCGGTCACAGTCATCCGTCAGTCTCGTGATTTCATCTTCTTTGCCTAAATTTGCTACCATAACAATATTTCCCAGATAAGAAAAATATCTGCAGTCCCATTTGCCGCGAAATTTTTCCTTTACTTCTCTTTGTACAGATATCGAAAGCAGAAGTGGTGTCATCCCGTCAGGAACATGATTTTCTGATGTATGGAAAACAGCGCAGCAAAAATATGAACCTGGCAAAGAAATCTGATAATCATTTAAATATTTATTTATTTCACTGTCCGAAATGCGTCCCTCCACAAGAGAACAAAAGAAATTTGTTTGAAGTACAGGAAGGGAATCTGTGTAGTACTGCTCTAGCTTTCTGACATTTAATTTTTCTTCTCTCTCTTTATCTAGTACGTTTTTTAATCGTTTGAGACATTCAAAAAGCTCATTGGCATTGATCGGTTTTAATATATACTCTTCAATTTCAAGATGAACTGCTTCTTTGGCATATTCAAACTCGTCAAATCCAGTCAGAATTAAAATTCGCACGCCTGGATTCTCTTCCTTTAAATTACGTGCCAGTTCCAATCCATTCATATATGGCATTTTGATATCGGTAATGACCACATCTGGCTGCAGTTTTTCTGCTATTTCCATAGCTTTTACACCATTCTGTGCTTTTCCAATTACCTCAAATCCCAATTCTTCCCAATTAATTCTTTGTTCAATTGCATTTCTGACTTCTTCCTCATCATCTACAAGAAGTACTTTATATGTAGTCATCTATATTCCTCCATGTTTACTAAGAAATCTTTCTGCATTTACAAAAAATGGCACGAACTTCTTTATAAATAGATTCGTGCCATCTTCATTATACTCTTTTTTTACCAATTTTCCACTAGTAATATTATTTTTTTATACATTTTTTGTGCATTACTTCTTCTTTACGTACTTGAGACAGTCGAGTGTAACTGCCACGAGAATGATAATACCTTCAAAGATAAACTGAAGGTTTGTATCAATACCAAGAATAGTAAGGGAATAAGTCAGTGCAGTAAAGATCAATACACCAGTTACAACACCAGATATCTTACCAATACCACCAGTAAAGGATACACCACCAACAACGCATGCAGCGATAGCATCCATATCCCATCCTTGTCCATAAGCTGCACTACCAGAACCGATCATACGATTACATTCCAGCCAAGCACCAAATCCATACAGGATACCTGCAAGAACGAATGCGCCCATTGTTACTGCAAATACAGAAATACCAGATACAGCAGCTGCTTCTGGATTACCACCAACTGCATACAGATTCTTACCAAACGTTGTCTTATTCCAGATAAACCATACAACTGCAACTGCAATAACTGCCCACAGAATAATGGTTGGGAAATTTCCAATTTTTGGAATAAACATTGCCGGGATGGAAGAATCAATTGCTCCAAAGGATACGCCCTTTGTTGCATATGTTACAAGACCAAAGATAATAAGCATGTTTGCCATAGTAGAGATAAATGGATGCATCTTAAATCTTGCCATAAAGAAACCTGCAATTGATGCAAATCCAGTTGTCAGAATCACACATACAAGCAGTGCAAATATTGCACGAGCTGGTGCAGGGATTCCAGTGAAGTCAAAGATATGGCCAAATACACCGCCCGTATTAATACCATTGTGCATAATAATGGTTGCTGTTACCATACCCATACCAACCATTCGGCCTACAGAAAGATCAGTACCGGTTAACAGAATCAATCCTGCTACACCAAGAGCCAGGAAGATACGAGGTGATGCCTGCTGAAGAATATTCAAAATATTAGCTGTTGTCAGAAGCTGCGTATCCTTTACAACTGGTGTTATAAAGCAAAGTGCGATAAAAATCAGGATAATTACAATATAAAGTCCGTTCTTATAAAGGAACTGCGGTGTGTTAAATGTATACTTGTAATTTTCCAGTTTCTGAAGCTTCTTCTGTCCATAAGTAAACTTTGACATACGAAGCAAATCAATCAGATGATACTGATGCACAAATGCCTCATGCTTTCTGTCCTTGATTTCCTGAAGCTTTGACTCATGCACCATCTGTGCATCATACAGACGATTCTTATATACATACTTCTCGTCCTTAAGCTCCTGTTTGTCTGTCATGCCGGAAATTGTACGCTCATGCTCTGCTTTGAGATTTGCGCGAATCTTTTCATATTCTGCATTCTCAGCTTCCTTTTGAGCTGCACAACTTGCTGCAACCTTATCATAATAATCTTTCTTAAAATGAGTCTTCAAATAAGATTCTGCATCTGCAATCAGCTTGGAAACTTTATCTTTATTTGCATTTTCTACCTCTCTTGCCTTTACAAGAAGCTCCTGATCCTTTCGGATAATTGCATTCTGCTCCTCTTTTGTATAATTCTTATCTTCCTTTGTTAAAGAGATATGTGTCTTTAATGCCTGCACCTTATCAGAACCATCTACACGCAGGGCATCTATCTGTGCCTGTATTTTACCAACATATTCATCAATCGGCTTTAAAAGCTTTGCTTCCTCTTCTGCCGAAAGATATCTCATATCATTTGCCATAGCTCTCGTACTCCTCTCTATTACAAATACTTTGCACTAAGTCTAAGCAGTTCTTCCTGATTTGTTTCCTTGGTGTTTACAATTCCTGCCAGATGACCGTTTGACATTACACCGATTCGGTTTGTAATTCCAAGAATCTCCGGCATCTCAGATGAAACAACAATGATTGTCTTTCCCTGCTTAGCCATATCAATAATCAGTTCATAAATCTCGTACTTAGCACCAACATCAATGCCTCGTGTCGGATCATCCATCATGAAAATCTTTGGTGAACGCTCCAACCATCTTCCAAAGATTGCCTTCTGCTGATTTCCACCAGAAAGGTTTGCAATCATATCATCTGGTCCCATGCACTTTGTATGCATAATACGAATTTCTTCTGCAGTTGCTCTTACCATTTCATCCTTAGATAATGCAATGCCAGATTTATACTGATTCATATTAGCAATTGTTGTATTAAAGGTGATATCTGCTTTTAAGAATAATCCATCAGCCTTACGTTCCTCAGTAATTAACGCAAATCCATGATCCATTGCATCTTTTGATGAATTGAAATTCATCAGCTTATCATCATAGTAGACACGTCCGGCTGCTCTTGTACGAATACCAAATATTGTCTCAAGAAGCTCTGTACGACCCGCACCAACCAGACCATATAAACCAAATATTTCTCCCTTTTTTACATCAAAGGTTATATCTTGAAGCTTCGGTGCATATTTCGTAGATAAATGCTCTACTCTTAAAATCACATCACCCGGTGTATTATCAACAGGCGGGAAACGATTATCTAATGATCTTCCTACCATAGCAGAAATCAACTCATTCATGTTGGTATCACTACAGTTTTTAGTCATTACAAGAGCACCATCTCGAAGAACAGAAACCTGGTCACAGATCTCAAAGATCTCATCCATCTTGTGAGAGATATAGATCAGTGAAATTCCCTGTTCACGAAGCTGTCTCATCATCTTAAATAATTTTTCAACTTCTGGTGCTGTCAGAGATGAGGTTGGCTCATCCAAAACAATCACCTTTGAATTATAAGAAATTGCCTTTGCAATTTCACACATCTGTCTCTTTGAAACAGACATTTTTTTCATCGGCTGTGAAAGATCTACCGTAATGCCAAGCTTACGGAATAAATCAGAAGCCTCTTTTTTCATTCTTCCCTCATCAATTACTCCGAGGGATGTTTTTGGGTAGCGACCCAGGAATAGATTGTCAATTACATTTCTTTCCAGACACTGATTCAACTCCTGATGAACCATTGCCACACCATTTTCCAAAGCATCCTTTGGACCTGTAAAGCTAATCTCTTTCCCGTCTAAAATTATTGTTCCTTCATCTTTTTGATACGTACCAAAAAGACATTTCATCATTGTCGATTTACCTGCACCATTCTCACCCATCAAACCCATAATTGATCCTCTCGGCACATCCATGTCGATATGCTTTAGAACCTTATTTCTTCCGAATGATTTGCTCATGCCGCGGATCGACAAGACGATATCTTTCTTACCTTCTGCCATATCCTTACTCCTTTCAGAAAAAGAGGGTGTCAGAAGTTCTAACACCCTCGGACCTTTTGCTAGCAAAAAATCTCTATCAATTACTGCTTAAGGAGAGATGTATAAGATGCTGCATTGTCTGTCTTAACCATATTGATTGCGAATGCATCATACTCGCCTGGATTACCAAGACGGTTTGTAATGTTAGACTCTGTCTGACCATCACCACCAATGTATTCAACCTTTAAGTTCAGCAGATCATCATAGTTCTGAAGAAGTGGCTGATAAGTTGAGCTTAAGAAGTTATCAGAAGCATTGTAGATATTTAACCATACCTTCTTCTCTGGGCTCTTAGAAGCATCCAGCTGATTTGAAACCTTGCTGTATACCTTGGTAGAATCGGTGAAATCCTTATAGTTATCTGCTGTGATCGCAATATTTAATGCATAGTAGGATCTCTCATCTGCACTATATCTATAATCAACGCCTTCTTCCAGCTTGTTGCCTGCTGCATCTGCAGTACCAATACCAGTAT
>OLSF01002371.1_pt1 | contig 14830 bp, 10 predicted proteins | sample 1672301 | NCBI WGS metagenome assembly OLSF01 (sample SAMEA3136669, study PRJEB25190) | human gut metagenome | biome: human gut; feature: human-associated habitat; material: faeces | place: Austria | collected 2013
TGCTCTCGGGGCTGACGCGGATGCCCATGCTGCTCAGCTCGTAGCTGCACTGCAGGGGCTCGTTCCAGAACAGCAGGTCACCGTTCAGGTCCCAGTCGTCGTAGTCGGGGGCGCGGCCATCGTGGGGCTTGCCGCTCTTCAGGGGAGCACCGATCTTCATCAGAAAGGTGGTGCCGTTTTCCTTTACAAAGGCGTTCTCGCGCTCCTTCGGGGTCAGGTCAGGGTACTTGTCCTCCAGCTCCTGGGTGGTGATAAAGGTCACGTTGGGGGTGTGCAGGGGCAGATCCTGCAGCTGGGGGAACATGGCGTGCAGATTCATCTCGGTGGCGCAGACGGCCGACACGATGGAGCGCACCACGTTCTTCAGGTAGGCCTCGCTGCGGTCCTCCTTGCGGATGACCTTCTCCCAGTCCCACTGGTCCACATAAACGGAGTGGAGGTTGTCCAGCTCCTCGTCCCGGCGGATGGCGTTCATGTCGCAGTACAGGCCCTTGCCCACGCGGAAGCCGTAGTCCTTCAGGGCCTTGCGCTTCCACTTTGCCAGCGACTGCACCACCTGTGCCTCAATGCCGCTGTCCCTGATGTCAAAGGTGACCTTGCGTTCCACGCCGTTCAGGTCGTCGTTCAGGCCGGTGGAAGCCTCCAGAAACAGCGGAGCCGACACGCGGTAGAGGTTCAGCGTGGCACACAGGGTGTCGGCGAACAGCCGCTTCACGGTGCCGATGGCACGCTGGGTGTCGTACAGGTTCAGCGCGGGTGTGTAGTTCTGCGGGATCATCGTTTTGCTCATAACAGTTTACCCCTCTCTTTCCGTTCTCTGCCGCCGAGTTGCGGCACCGGAACGGCTTTCCCTTTAATACAGTAAATTATGGCACAATTTCAGAGCGTTGTAAAGGGGAGAACGCAAAGCCGGTGCAATTCGGGAGCTTACGCCTCTGCCACGGCCTCGATCTCGCACAGGACACCCTTGGGCAGATCCTTGACAGCAACGCAGCTGCGGGCGGGCTTGGAGGTGAAGTACTTTGCGTAGACCTCGTTGAAGGCGGCAAAGTCGGCGATATCGGCCAGGAAGCAGGTGGTCTTGATGACCTTGTTGTAGCCGGAACCGGCGGCTTCCAGGATCGCACCCACATTCTTGCAGCTCTGCTCGGTCTGGGCGGCGATGCCTTCGGGCACAGTGCCGTCCGCGGGGTTCACAGGGATCTGGCCGGAGGTGTAGACAAAACCGCCTGCGATGAAGCCCTGGGAGTAGGGGCCGATCGCGCCGGGAGCCTTTTCAGTAGCGATGACTTTCATGGAAAATACCTTCTTTCTGTGTGTTTGATGGAGCTTTTCTCCTCGGGGAGAAAAATTCTGCTGCTTGAAGTCTACACCATGCGGCGGGATGTGTCAATCCGGGAGGGACTTTTTGCCCGCGCGGCCTTTACAAGCAGGCAAAAAGGCGGTATCCTTAATTTATTGATACACCACCTTTCAGGAGGAACCCATGGATATCCGCCAGCTGCACTATTTTCTGGTTTTGTGCGAAGAAATGAACTACACCCGCGCGTCACAGCGGCTGTTTCTGTCGCGGCAGGCCCTGCGGCAGAGCATCACGGCGCTGGAAGCCGAGCTCTGCGGCCCGCTGTTCGTCAGCGCTCACCACAAACTCTCGCTCACCGAGCGGGGGCTGAGCTTGCAGCGCCATGCGGCCCCGGTGGTGGAGCAGTTCCAGCAGATGCAGGCGGCCCTCCATGCGGAGATCCAGTCGGCCCAGCCGGTGCGCATCGGCATCAGTGTCTCGCTGGTGCCGGACTACCTGCCCGGGCTGGAGACCCAGCTGGACAAGTTCCGCCAGCAGTACCCCCACATTGAGATGCGGTTCCGCCTGCTGGAAAACGATGCCGTGGCCGATGGTGTGGAGCAGGGCGAGCTGGACGCGGGCCTTGTGATGGACCTGGGCACGGCGGCTCCGGTGCTGGCCCGCACCACCCTGCGGGCCGACCCGGCCTGCCTGCTGGTGCCGCGCGGCCATCCCTTCTGGGAGAAGGAGCGGGTGCCGCTTTCGGCCCTGCGGGGCCAGCGGGTGCTGCTGCCCAGCCTGCGGCAGGATCTGTTCAGCCCCCTGTGGGATGCCTGCGCCAGGGAGGGCTTTGCGCCCAACGCGGAGATTGGCCCCAGCTTCTATCAGGCGTACTATCTGGTCCAGGAGCAGCTCTGCACCTGCCTGACCCGCTACGAGCCGGGAGCACGGCGGGAGCTGGACCGGGTGCGTGACGTGCTGCTGGAAGATCTGCCGCCCCTCTGCGTCTCGATGGTGCAGCGGCGGGACCACAACTCGGCCTATCTTGACCTGCTGCGGGGCTACCTGATGGAGGTCATCGGGGGAGCGGCATCCCTGCCGCCCCGGCGGGGCCGCCCGGCAAAGCCCTTCTACAACTTCCCGGTGCTGTCCAGTGCCGCCCCCAAGGCGGCACCGCAGCACCCGGCTCCGGGCACCCAGCTGCCCTTTGCGGGCGGAAACAACTTCCGGGAGCTGGGCGGCTACGAGGCCGACGAGGGCAAGCATGTCAAGTGGGGGCAGATCTACCGCGGCATTCCCACCGGGCTGCTGACCGGGGCGGCTGACCGCAAGCTGCTGGACAGCCTGGGCCTGCGGCTCATCCTCGACCTGCGCAGCGAGTCCGAGGCAGCGGAGCAGCCCGACTATGTGCCCGATGGCGCGCGGCTGGTGCGCATCTGCGGGCTTTGCCACCCGGACGGAAGCGAGATCTCCTTCTCTCCCGGGGACATTGAAAAGCTGCTCAAGGGCAAGAAGGATGAGGAGCATAACCTCGCCGATGCCATGTATGAGCAGATGCTCTTCCGCAATAAGGCCTACAAGGAGCTGTTCCGGGCGCTGGAGGCGGGCGAAACGCCGATCCTGTTCCACTGCTCCGGCGGGAAAGACCGCACCGGCGTGGCGGCCATGCTCATCCTGCTGGCGCTGGGGGCTTCCGATGAAACGATCTGTCAGGATTTTGTACGGACCAATGTCTGCCGCCGCCCGGAGCTGGAAAAAATCTGGGCCGCCCATGCCGAAGAGATCGAGGCGCATCCCGAACAGAAGCAATTCTATCAGGGCATTGCCGGTGTCCACCCGGAGTCTGCCCCCTTTGTGCTGAACACCATCCGCAAAAAGTACGGCACCACCGATGCCTATCTCGAGGCGGAATACGGCCTGACCCCCGCCCGTCTGATGCGGCTGCGGCGGATGTATCTGGAATAATGGCTGTTTTTTTAGAAAATTCCTTTCACTTTACTTGACATTGTACCAAATGTTTCGTAATATAAGAAGTAGTATGGAATCCATGACGCTGCGTGCAGGGATCTTCCGCAACCAAAGTTCAATGGGGCTTCATCTGCCCGTTTTTATATGAAAACCTTGTAGATAAAAAAGCTGCATCAGGCCGCAGGGGCTAACATGCCCTTTTTGTGCGGTGCTGTTGTCTGTTTTGTTGTTGAGAGCTTGATTTTGTATTGTTGACCCACGCCTTGCGCGGCAGCGTCTCCAGATTTTAGTTGTTTTTGAACTTTAATTGTAAGGAGAGTGAACACGATGTCCCCGATCATTCTGTTGATCGTGGTCGTGGTTGCTGCTGTTGCTGCCGGCGCGGGTTATTTTATTGGTTACAACAACCGTAAAAAGACCGCCGAGGCACAGATCGGCAGCGCAGAAGCCGAGGCTACCCGCCTGGTGAACGAAGCGATCAAGACCGCTGACCAAAAACGAAAAGAAGCTGTTCTGGAAGCCAAGGACGAGGCTTTCCGCCTGAAAGCCGAGGTGGATGCCCAGAAGGCAGAGGCCGACAAAGAGATCAAGCAGCGCCGTGCTGAGATCAGCCGCCAGGAGAACCGCATTGACCAGAAGGAAAATGCGCTGGACCGCAAGACCGAAGCCCTGGAAAAGAAGGAAGAAGAGCTCAAGAAAAAGCACGAGGAGGCCGACAGCCGTCTGGCTGAGGTGGATGCCATCCGTGCCAAGGAGATGGAGCGCCTGGAGACCCTGGCGGGCCTGAGCCAGGAGGATGCCCGCGAAGTGCTGCTGCACAAGGTGGACGAGGAGCTCACCCACGAGAAGGCTGTCCGTGTGGCTGCCTACGAGACCGACCTGAAGGAAAACTGCGATAACATCGCCCGCAATATGATCGGTCAGGCCATCAGCCGCTGCGCCGCTGACCACTGCAGCGAGACCACCGTCAGCGTGGTGCCCCTGCCCAGCGACGAGATGAAGGGCCGTATCATCGGCCGTGAGGGCCGCAACATCCGCGCGCTGGAAACTGCCACCGGCGTGGATCTTATCATTGACGATACCCCGGAGGCCATCACCCTGTCCTCCTTTGACCAGACCCGCCGCGAGGTTGCCCGCATGACGCTGGAGCGCCTGATCGGTGATGGCCGCATCCACCCCGCCCGCATTGAGGAGACGGTGGAGAAGTGCCGCCACGACCTTGAGCTGCAGATGAAGCGGGAGGGCGAGCGTGCCGTGATGGAGCTTGGCATCCACGGCCTGCACCCCGACCTCATCAAGCTCATCGGCCGCCTGAAGTACCGAACCAGCTTTGGCCAGAACGCTCTGACCCACAGCATGGAAGTGGCCTGGCTGGCTGGCCTGCTGGCAGGCGAGATGGGTGTGAACGTCACGCTGGCACGCCGTGCCGGTCTGCTGCATGACATCGGCAAGGCTCTTGACCATGAGATCGAGGGAAGCCATGTCCAGATCGGTGTGGACATCTGCCGCAAGTACAAGGAAAATACCCAGGTCATCCACGCCATCGAGGCCCATCACGGCGATGTGGAGCCCAAGACTCCGCTGGCCTTCATCATTCAGGCCTGCGACGCCATCAGCGCTGCCCGTCCGGGCGCCCGCCGCGAGAATGTCGAGAGCTATGTGAAGCGTCTGGAGAATCTGGAGGAGATCTCTTCCAGCTTTGAGGGCGTCGAGCAGGCATTCGCCGTGCAGGCTGGCCGCGAAGTGCGTATCATGGTCAAGCCCGACGTCATCAGCGACGATCAGGTCATCCTGTTGGCCCGCTCCATCGCAAAGAAGATCGAGGACACGCTGGATTACCCCGGCCAGATCAAGGTCAATGTCATCCGCGAGAGCCGTGCCGTCGAGTACGCAAAATAAAATATCGAAAGATAGAAAGAGCCGCTGTGCGTATGCACGGCGGCTCTTTTTGTATCTGGTTCAAAATTTTTTCATAATTTACTTGACAACCGGGTTTGTATGTAGTATACTCCACAGCAGCCGAACAAACATACATACGAAGTAGGTTTGTGTCAAATGGGAGGAACATCATGAGAGAGCGAATGTGTTGACAGACAAAAACGACATCACACTCAAAAATAAAGGAGAATCCGTTTTATGTCTGTAGAAATTCTGGATCTGGCCGCACTGGCCCTGACTGCCGTATTTTTTGCCCTGCTGTACTACCTGCACAAGAAAAAGCACGTTGACTTCGGCGTGCGCACCATTCTGGCTGTGGGCCTCGGCCTCATTGTGGGCCTCGTGTTCAAGGGCCACCACACCTATGTCGCCGCTGTGGGTACCATCTACGCCCACGTCGTTTCGGCTGTGGTCATCCCGCTGCTGATCTTCAGTATCATTTCCAGCATCACCAATCTGGGCAATTCCGTCCGTCTGAAGAACATCGGCCTCAAGACTGTTTTCTTCCTCGTCCTGAACACCTTTTTCGCCAGCCTCATCACCCTGATCGCTGGTGTCGTGACCAACATTGGCCACGGTGTGAAGTATGAGCTGGCCACCGACTACACCGCCAAGGAAGTCCCCACCTTTGTGGACACGGTTATCAGCCTCTTCCCCCAGAACCTCGCTTCCCACTGGGCAAACGGCGAGGTGGTGCCTATCGTGGTCTTCTGCATTCTGGTCGCTATCAGCTACAACAAGATAGCCGCCAAGAAGCCCGAAGAGGTCGCCCCTTTCAAGAAGTTTATCGACGCCGGTGACGTTGTGATGGGCCGCGTGGTCAGCTATGTCATCTCCTTCACTCCGTATGCCGTCCTGTCCCTCATCGCCCGTGCTGTCAGCCGCTCTTCTCCGGCCGACCTCGTCCCCCTGCTGAGCGTTCTGGTGCTGGCTTATGTCCTCTGCGCGATTCAGGCCTTCGTGGTCGAGGGCGCGCTCATCAAGATCGTCGGCAAGCTGGATCCTGTCCAGTTCTTCAAGGGCGTCTGGCCCGCCGGCACTGTCGCTTTCACTTCTCAGAGCAGTGTTGGCACCATCCCTGTCACGGTCAACCAGCTGACCAGGAAGCTGGGCGTCAACGAGGACATCGCCGCCTTTGGTGCAAGTCTGGGTGCAAACCTCGGTATGCCGGGCTGCGCCGGTGTCTGGCCCACCCTGCTGGCTGTCTTTACCATCCACCTGCTGGGCATTGATTACACCCCGGTGCAGTACGCCTTCCTCGTTGTGCTGGCTGTCGTCGTCTCCATCGGTACCGTCGGTGTGCCTGGCACGGCTACCATCACTGCTACCGCTCTGTTTGCTGCTGCCGGTCTGCCGGTGGAAGCCATCATCCTGCTTTCGCCCATTTCCAGCATTGCTGATATGGCTCGTACTGCCACCAACGTCGTCGGCGCTGCCGCCGCTACCACCCTTGTGGCTGCCACCGAAGGCCAGCTGGACAAGGCTGTGTACAATGGCGAGGTCGAAGCACCTGCTGCCGAGGCAGTCTGAGCACTTTTCAAAGTGCTTTTGAGACAAAACTTCAGGCACATAAAGTAAAATAAAGTCCGGACAGCCCGCTATGCAGAAAAAGCATAATGGGCTGTTTTCTTTATAAAAGAAAGACATGACACGAAACTGTACGTGGCAAAAGCACAAGTAATACTTATTTCATCTGAATTGTACTTCGCATGAATACACATCAAGGGCAAAACTATACAAAATTCAAATCAAAATTTTGGTGTGCAGTTGGGCAAACTACAGAAATCGTTGGGTCGAGGAGATAAATTTGGCAAAAAGTCTTTTCTTTCGGCGGTGGACGATGTATAATGCGGCCAAGGCACAAGGGTGTGCAGAAAGCTCCAGAGGGGGAGCGGAACACCTTGTGCATTTTTCAGAAACAGTCGCTTTAATACGTTAAAGCGGTGTTAGAGAGGGGAAAAGATATTATGAGATTCGATCGTCGTATTTCGCGCCGCAGCTTTCTGGCAGCAGCAGGCGTATCCGCAGCAGCTCTGGCCCTGACGGCCTGCGGCGGCTCCAGCTCCACGGCAGCGTCTACCGCTGCCTCCACCGGTGCTTCCAGCGCAGCTGGCACTGCCGCAGGCGGCACCCTGAACATCATGCTGGAGACTGAGGTCCAGTCTCTGGACCCGCAGATCGCCACCGACGGCACCTCCTTTGAGGTCATCGCCGACTACACCGACGGTCTGATGCAGATGGACGCTGACGGCGCAGCTGTCCCGGCCCTCGCTGAGACCTACGACATCAGCGAGGACGGCAAGACTTATACCTTCCACCTGCGCGATGCAAAGTGGTCCAACGGTGACGCCGTCACCGCAGCCGACTTCGTGTTCGGCTGGCAGCGTGCTGTTGACCCCGCCAATGCTTCCGAGTATTCCTATATGCTGTCTGACATCGGCCAGGTGGTCAACGCCGCAGAGATCATTGCCGGTGAGAAGCCCGTCACGGATCTGGGCGTGACCGCAGTGGATGACAAGACCCTCGAAGTTCAGCTGAACGTCCCTGTCAGCTACTTCCTGAGCCTGATGTACTTCCCCACCTTCTACCCTGTCAACGAGGCATTCTTCAACACCTGCAAGGATACCTTCGGTACCAGCCCCGACACCGTCCTGTCCAACGGTGCATTCATTATGACCGACTACCAGCCCGCTGCTACCGCATTCGAGATGACCAAGAACCCCGACTACTACGACGCTGCAAACATCGCTCTGGATGGTCTGGCCTATCAGGTCATCAAGGACAGCCAGCAGGCTCTGATGAGCTTCCAGACCGGCGCACTGGATCTGACCCTGCTGAACGGTGAGCAGGTGGATCAGGTCAAGGACGACCCCCAGTTTACCAGCGTGGGCGCCGGCTACCTGTGGTACATCAGCCCCAACATCGATGCGGTGCCTGAACTGGCAAACGAGAACCTGCGCAAGGCTATGACCTTTGCTCTGGACCGCGACGCCATCACCGGCGACGTCCTGAAGGATGGCTCTGCCCCCTGCTACACCGCCGTGCCTCCGCAGTTCGCCACCGGCCCGGACGGCAGCGATTTCAGCGCCGACCAGACCAAGTTTGCTGATTCCTGCGCATTCGATGCAGCCAAGGCAGCCGAGTATTACGAGACCGCCAAGAGCGAGCTGGGCAAGGACAGCTTCTCCTTCGATATGGTCGTTGACGCCGACGATGCACCTCAGAAGGTGGCACAGGTCGTCAAGGAGCAGCTCGAGACCACTCTCCCCGGCCTGACCGTGAACCTGACCGTCGAGCCCAAGAAGCAGCGCGTGCAGGATATGCAGGACGGTAACTTCCAGCTGGGCCTGACCCGCTGGGGTCCCGACTACGCTGACCCCATGACCTACCTGGGTATGTGGGTCACCGGCAACTCCAACAACTACGGTCTGTGGAGCGACGCCGAGTTTGACTCCATCATCGAGGAGTGCACCACCGGCGACCTCTGCACCGACCCCGAGGGCCGCTGGGCAGCTCTGTACGATGCAGAAGCCATCGTTCTGGAGCAGGCAGTCATCTTCCCGCTGTACGGCCAGTGCAATGCCGAGATGATCTCCAGCGCCGTTACCGGCGTGGATTTCCACCCGGTGGCCCTGAACCGTGTGTACAAGCGGGCCGCAAAGAACGCTTAAAGAAAAAACGCTGAACAAAGGCCGCACAGTGGCCCGCAAAAGCCACTGTGCGCCTTTTTGGCATTGTACCTGTCCGCGGCCTGCGCACGACTGACCGCGGACAGGAAAACCAAAGGGGGTTCACCTGACGTGAAAAAATATACGCTCAAGCGTATCCTCACCTCGCTGTTTACGCTGCTGGCCATCCTGCTGGTGCTGTTCATCCTGATGCAGCTGATGCCCGGCTCGCCCTTCAACGACGAAAAGCTGACAGCCGATATGAGAGCCGCGCTCTATGCAAAATACGGCCTTGACCAGCCGATCTACATCCAGTTCTTCCGCTACGTGGGCAATATGCTCCGGGGCGATCTGGGTGTGAGCTACAACATCTCCAAAAATACGCCCATCTCCCAGCTCATCCAGTCCCGCCTGCCCATCTCGATTCAAATCGGCGGCATGGCTGTTATGCTGGGCGCTTTGGTGGGTCTTGTGCTGGGCATCATCGCTGCCCTCAAGCGGGATACCATTTTTGATACCATTGCCACCATTATCTCGGTCATCGGCGTGTCGGTGCCGTCCTACGTTTTCGCACTGGCCCTGAGCTACACCTTCGGCTTCAAGCTCCGCTGGTTCCCGATGCTGTTCTCCGCCAAGGATGTCTTAGGTTCGAGTGTCCTGCCCAGCGTGTCGCTGTCCATGTTCACCATGGCATCCATCGCCCGCTTCACCCGAAGCGAGATGATAGAAGTCCTCGACTCTGACTATATGCTGCTGGCCGAGAGCAAGGGCATCTCCGGCCCGGCGCTGATCTTCCGTCACGCGTTGCGCAACGCCCTCATCCCCATCATCACCGTGCTGGCGCCGCTGGTGGTGAACCTGATGACAGGCTCGCTTGTGGTGGAAAAGGCCTTTTCCATCCCTGGAATTGGCAGCTATTTTATCACGGCTATTCAGAATAACGATTATAACGTCATTCTCGGCATCAGCTTTATTTACAGTGTGATGTTCATTGGCGTGATGCTGCTGGTGGATGTGCTGTACGGCGTAATAGACCCGCGCATTCGCCTTGCGAAGGAGGAATGACAAAGTGGAGGAAAAACGCACCCTCACAGCGGAGGATTTTCGCTTTGTGAACCGCCACCCGAAGGCCGAGATCGATGAAAACTACGCCAGCCAATCTTACGGGCGCGATGTGCTGGCGCGTTTATGCGCCAACAAAGGCGCCATCATTGGCTTTGTGCTTATTGTGCTGGTGATGCTGTTTGCCATTGTGGCGCCCATGATAAGCGGCTATACTTATAAGGACGTCAATGCGGCGGCCACAAACCTGCCGCCCAAAATTCCAGGCCTGGAAAAGCTGGGCATTTTTGACGGCACGCTGAACGGCGTGGATGTATATGCGCAGAAAGGCATTGAGGAATACCACTACTTCGGCACCGACAACCTGGGGCGCGATATCTTCACCCGTGTGGGCGAGGGCACGCGTATCTCGCTGATGATTGCCTTTTTGTCCATCACGGTAAACCTGCTTATTGGCGTGGTGTATGGGCTGATTTCGGGTTATTTCGGCGGCTGGGTAGATAATGTGATGCAGCGGTTTATCGAGATATTGGTGGGCATTCCGTCCATGGTCATTCTGACGCTGCTGCTGCTTGTGATGAAGCCCGGCATTGCCAGCATTGTCATTGCACTCACCATCACCTCGTGGGTGAACATGAGCCGCATTGTGCGCGCACAGGTGCTGAAGCTGAAAAACCAGGAGTTTGTCCTGGCCTCAAAAACGCTGGGCACGCCCAGCCTGCGCATTGTGCGCAAGGATATGCTGCCCAATGCGTTCGGGCAGATTATCATCACCTTTACTTTCTCCATCCCGGACGCCATTTTCCTGGAGGCCTTTCTGGCTTTTATTGGCCTTGGCGTGCAAGAGCCCATGGCTTCGCTTGGCTCGCTGATCAACACCGGCTATAAATCTGCCATGACATACCCGTATATGATTGTGGCGCCGGTGGTCATCCTGGCCATTCTGATGCTTAGCTTCACCGTGCTGGGGGACGGCCTGCGGGACGCCATTGACCCGCAGATGAAAGAACAGTGAGGAGGCCGCAGCAATGGATGAGAAAAAGCATGTTTTGAAAATACGCGGCCTTAATGTGTCGTTTAAAACATCCGCCGGCGTGGTGAACGCCGTGCGCGGGGTAGATTTGGACCTGTTTGAAGGCGAGACGCTGGCCATTGTGGGGGAATCCGGCTCGGGCAAATCTGTCACGGTAAAAACAGTGATGGGCATTCGGGCCTCGAACGAAACGGTGAACGCCGGCAGTGTAGAGTTTACCTACCGCAACGGGGAAAAAGAAGTGACGGAAGACCTTGTGAAGCTTTCGGCCAAAGAGATGCGCCAGCGCATTAAGGGCAAGCGCATTGCCATGGTGTTTCAGGACCCCATGACCAGCCTGGACCCCACCATGCAGATCGGCAAGCAGATCATGGAGGGAATGCTCTGGCACTTTAAAATGCCCAAGGATCAGGCCTACAAAAAGGCTGTGGAGCTGCTGGAAGAGGTGGGCATCACCGATGCGGAAAAGCGGATGAAGAACTACCCCCATCAGCTGTCCGGCGGTATGCGGCAGCGCGTGGTCATCGCCATCGCGCTGGCCTGCGACCCCGACCTGCTCATCTGTGATGAGCCCACCACCGCTCTGGACGTGACCATTCAGGCCAAAATCCTGGAGCTGATCCGCTCCATCCAGAAAGAGCGCGGCATCTCGGTCATCTACATCACCCACGACCTGGGCGTTGTGGCCAAAGTCGCCGATTATGTGGACGTCATGTACGCCGGCAAGATCGTGGAGACCGGCACCATCGACGAGATCTTCTACGAGCCGCGCCACCCCTACACATGGGGCCTGCTTTCCGCCATGCCCGATCTGGACACCGCAGACGACCGTCTGTACACCATTCCGGGTTCGCCGCCGAACCTGCTGCATGAGAAGCAGGGCGATGCCTTTGCGCCGCGCAACCATTATGCCCTGAACATCGACGACGAAGTGGACCCGCCCATGTTCAAGATCAGCGACACCCACTATGCAGCTACATGGCTGCTGGACCCCCGCGCACCCAAGGTGGACATGCCGCCTGAGCTTGCTCAGCGCATTGCCCGCATGCGTGCCGAGGCAGAAAAGATCAAGGAGGCGGAATAAATGGCAGGACAGAATGCTGCTCCGCTGCTGAAGGTCGAGGGCCTGAAGCAGTATTTCCGCGTGAGCAAGAGCTATACCGTCAAGGCTGTGGACAATGTCAGCTTTGAGATCTATCCCGGCGAGACCTATGGTCTGGTGGGCGAGTCCGGTTCCGGCAAGTCCACCATCGGCCGCAGCGTCATCCGCCTGTATGACCCTACTGCCGGCAAGATCACCTTTGATGGGCAGGATATCAGTGGCAAGCTGAACCACAGCCAGAACAACACCCTGCGCACCCAGATGCAGATGATCTTTCAGGACCCCATGGCGTCCCTGAACCCCCGCAAGAAGGTGGAGGATATCATCGGCGAGGGTCTGGACATCCACCACATGTACAAGACCCGCGAAGAGCGCCGCGAAAAGGTGGAGAAAATTCTGGCCAAGGTGGGCCTTGCGCCCGAACATGCCGAGCGCTATCCCCACCAGTTCTCTGGCGGCCAGCGCCAGCGCGTGGGCATTGCCCGCGCCCTCATCATGAACCCCAAGCTCATCATCGCAGATGAGTGCATCTCGGCGCTGGACGTGTCCATTCAGGCGCAGGTGGTCAACCTGATGAAGGATATCCAGCAGGAGACCGGCACGGCCTACCTGTTCATTGCGCATGACCTTTCCATGGTCAAGTACATCTCGGACCGCATCGGCGTGCTGCATCTGGGCCACCTGCTGGAGACGGGTACGACCGAAGAGATCTTCGAGAATCCCATCCACCCCTACACCCGCAGTCTGCTGTCGGCCATCCCGCTGCCGAACCCCGTTGTGGAGAAGCGCCGCGTAGCTGAGACCTACGACTACGCCACTTCCGGCATCGATTACAACAAGGGCACCGATCACCATGTGAGCGGCAGCCACTATGTCAAGTGCACCGACGAAGAGTTTGCAAAATGGTGTAAATGATAGTAAACAAAGAAGGAGCGTTCCCGCGTGGAAACGCTCCTTCTTTGTTTTATTATAATTACGCAGAAAGGAATGGAATGCAGGAGATTCAGCAGTTATCGTAGCGGGCAAGGTTGCGGTTGCGGCGTTCGATAAAGTAGTACAGGGCTTTGCTCCGGCTGAAAAAGGCAAAGCGCATTTTATTGTAGAAGGACAAAATGGAACGGCTCTTTTGGTAGGCATGGCGGATGAGCTGATCCGATTCAGGGTCTAAGGCAGAACGATAGAGGATCGGGTAATCATTCAGGGCCATATCCACAAAATAGGCATCGTTTTCCAGCATGTCGGGGTACCGCTTTTCAAGAAACAGATAACGCTCTGTGACCATCGCAAGCCTGTCCTGAAAGAACTTTATACAGTCTGTATGGAGAGTGCTGCCATCGCGCTGATAATAGTAATACAGGGGTTCGTCCGAGTACACGATCTGCCCTGCGTCGAACAGGATCTTGTATGCAATGCCAAGATCTTCCATAACGCGACCGACCGGAAACCGGATGGTGTCAAACAGTTCCCGTTTGCATAATTTATTCCATGCATAACATGCGTAGGTATCCTCCGTAAAAAGCTCCCGGATGGCATCAGCACCTTGAAAGAGCGTAACGTTTCGGGAAGAAAGCGGAGCAGGGACCTCCGGCGCGTCAGCATAGACGAGTTTCCAATGGACGGCAGAAATATCGGTGTGGTACTCATGGAGCAGATCATAAAGGGTCTCGATGAAATTTTCTGCAATGTAATCATCGCTGTCAACAAAGGAGATGTACGCACCGGATGCCGCATCCAGTCCCACATTCCGGGCATCGGATAGGCCACCGTTTTTCTTATGGATGACCCTGATGCGTGCGTCCCGCTGTGCCCATGCATCACAGAGTGCAGGGCAGTTATCGGGAGAACCATCATCGACCAGGATCACCTCAAGGTTCGGATATGTCTGGGCCAGAATGCTGGCGACACACCGGTCCAAATAGGGCTCTACTTTATATACCGGAACAATGACGGACACGAGTTCGTTATTTGTATTCTGCATGATATCCTCCTCCAAGCTGGTTTAATCATATCATGGGAGCAGGGATTCCGCAATGAGAACTTTATAAGTTTTGAGTTCAAGTCCTGGCTGGCCCTCAGAACGGCATCCGACACCATTTGACATTCCTATGCGCTGGGACCCGCAGGCTAAGTAAAGCCCCACCGGGGCTTTACTTGCGTCGCTTCGCGTCGCCGCCTTGTTCAAGTCCTGACTGGCAACAAAAAAGAGCACCCCGATGGGTGCTCTTTTTTGTTATGGGCCAGCCAGGACTTGAACCCGGGACCAAGCGGTTATGAGTTACTGAAGAAAATTGAAATGACGCCAAATCTTGTCAAATACTTATAATTCTTAAGCGCAAACAAAAGATTGACTTTAGATATTGTAACGAATCGTTTAATCTTATTTACCAGCCAAATTACTTGTTGGTAGCCAATCTGGTAGCCGAAATTTGATTTTGGCTACCAAATCGCATTCATAAAAATTTCATATCTCCAAATCGATCAACGATTCCAAACCGATTATACCAACCATTATATCAACTTTGACACACTTGTCAAGAAAACAGGCAGCTGTTTACTTTTAGGCGTTCAGACATGAGCGCCTATTTTTTATGCGCACTTTTCAAAGAAGGAGGTGCTTTCCATGAATACGCAAATCATCGCTGTCGCCAACCAGAAGGGCGGCGTCGGCAAGACGACCACCTGCGCCAACTTAGGCATCGGGCTGGCCCAGGCCGGGAAGAAGGTGCTGCTGGTGGACGCTGATCCCCAGGCCAGCCTGACCATCAGCCTGGGCAACC
>OLSF01002373.1_pt1 | contig 14812 bp, 10 predicted proteins | sample 1672301 | NCBI WGS metagenome assembly OLSF01 (sample SAMEA3136669, study PRJEB25190) | human gut metagenome | biome: human gut; feature: human-associated habitat; material: faeces | place: Austria | collected 2013
AACTGACTCTTAATCAGTGGGTCCTGGGTTCGAGTCCCCGATGGTGCACCAAAAATAGCCTTACGGAAACGTAAGGCTATTTTCATAATGATTGCCGCTTTGTGGAGTGCTTTCATTTGCCGCTGACTTCTGTCTAAGTCAGCGGCTCTTTTTATTTTTTAAGAGAAATTCAAGAACTTTTAGTGTAAGAGAAACGGTGGCATATATGCAGCTGCCAATAAAAGTAAGCAGCAAAATTATTTCCTGAAAACTCAAGCGTTCACCTCCCTCATAATTTGGAGGCGACAATCAAGAGTAAATTATATCAGAAGGGGAGAGGACTGTCAAAATAAGCTCTCCAATTCCTCAATGGCGGTTTGTTGGTACAATACCAACCAGTCAGGCTTTGCCCAACTATGGATGATATATATCAGGATCATAGTCAGAGGATTTAAGGAAAAGCAAGCCGTCGCGGTGGGACCATGTCGGCAGATCGGTGGCTTTTTGTACACGGCTCCAGCCGGCGGGATTTCTCTTGGCGGGTCTTCCGGCTGTGATGCGATAAACAATGTAATGCTCGCCGTTGCAAAACTGCAGGATAGCAATTTTGCCGGTAGGAAAATCAGCGTCTGCCTCTGCCAGCGAAAACTGCCACTGACATTGTGTGTCCAGTTCAGATAACTCTATGATTTGTTTGGCAAGATTATAGGCTGTATCCTCATTGGGCTGTTTAAACCCGCCATTGTCGTCGATGTGCAATTCGCCTTTCGCATACGCCTCATCAATTGTTGCCTGGGCGGCGGTCAAGAGGGAGCGGGCCTGGAGCATGATGCGCTTTTCAACGGCTTTGTCGATATAACCGGTCAGGGACGGGACCAAAAGTGCTGCCAATACGGCCAGGATGACCAGGACAACGATCAGCTCAACGAGGGTAACCCCTCTTTTTTGGTTGGAATCACAGAACCGGGCCATAGCGCACGCCTCCCGCATCAGTATAAAACCGTACAAATAAAGTATAGGCACATAACGATGCTGCGTCAATTGTGGGGAATGCCAAATAATTTATACATTATTTGTAAATAATGTGATATTATAATTCGATTTGAAAAACGCAGACGACGGCGGCGGTAAGGGGTACTGCCAAAAATCCTGCCCTAAATTTGTCGATTGTGACAAACGAATAAAGTTGCAATCAAATTTGACTTTTTGTATACTATACATATATATTATACAAAATAATCGGAAATATTATAAAAATTCTGGTTGGAAAGCGGGCCGGGTGTTGAAAAAGATTAGGATACAGCGGGTGAGCATCTTTGATATTGTCGCCACGCTGGTGTTGGCGGTGGTGTTCGTCGCGTTCGCGGTGCAGGGCACGGGGGAGTTGGCTCAAATGCAGACCGCCACGGACGATTACATCCAGTGCGAGACACTGGCCCGGCAGCTGCAAAGCGGGTCGGACTACCTGATCGAGCAGGTGCGGATGTACACCGCCACCGGTCAGCGGGAGTACATGGACAACTACTTTGAGGAGCTGAACACGACCCGCCGCCGCGAGAACGCTTTAGAGTATTTTGCAGAGCATTACGGCGACAACGATGCTTTCACGCTGCTGAAATCCGCCATGACAACGTCGCAAAATCTGAGCTATACGGATCGGTATGCCATGCGGCTTGTGGCGCAGGCCACGCTGGCGGACGAGTCGAGCTGGCCGACGGAAATCCGGTCTGTCTCGCTGCATGACAGTGACATAACGATGGCAGACAGCGAGAAGATGCGCAAGGCACAGCAGTTGGTTTGCAACGACCAATATCAAAATATGCGCGATGATGGGAACGAAAAAATCACCGAGAGCATGGACAGCCTGACTGCACTGACACGCAGCCGCCAGAGCGGAGCCGAGGCCGTTTTCACCGGTGTGTACCGTAAAATTGAGCTGTGCGCGGCGCTGCTGGTACTGCTCATGCTGGAAATCTGCATGATAACGCGCCATTTGGTGGTAAAACCGCTGATGGACTACGGTCAGAGCATCCGGCGCGGGGAGATTTTCCCGGTGGTGGGCGCAGCAGAATTGCAGGACCTGGCACTGACCTACAACGAAGTCTACCGCGAAAACCAGGAGACGCAGAAGATCATCCGCCACGAGGCCGAGCACGACGCGCTGACCGGCGCACTGAACCGCGGTTCGTTCTACTATTACTGGACCTCGGCTCCCTCCGCCGGAACGAAGAGCTGCTGTCTGGCATTCAAGAACGACTGGAAAGAGGTCGATCCGCTCTACACCTTCCAGCGCGGAAACGCCCAAACGATCCGCTGCGTCAAAGAATAACGACCGGAATCGTTCCCTGCGCAGACAGAATATCTGCGCAGGGGGCTAAACCGGCAAAGCAAAAACCTAAAAACAAACAAGATGATTCGTACATATAATGCGCTGCGCCGCAACTTACGGCTCTGGCTGATTCTCCCCGTACTCTTCGCAGGGATGGCGGGACCTGCCGGGGCGCAAACCAAAGGACATAAGGTCGTCGGCACCGTAATGGGTCCCGACAGCCTGCCGCTGCAAGGAGCCACCGTCATCATTAAAGAGGTGAACCGGGGCGCCGTATCCGATTCGAAAGGACGTTACGTCCTTTCGAACGTACCGCCGACCGCAAGTCTCGTGTTCTCTTTTCTGGGCATGGTGTCGCAGGAAGTTCCCGTAGGTCAGAAAACCGAGATAAACGTCGTGCTGACCGCCACCGACGCCCGTCTCGACGAAGTCGTGGTCGTCGGCTACAGCGAAGTGAAATACAAGGACCTGACGGGCAGCGTGGGACGCGCCAACGTCGGCGACATGCTCAAAACCGACGCCGGCAACATCGGCGAAGCCTTCGCGGGCCGCGTAGCCGGCGTGCAGGTAACTTCGAACGAAGGCATGCCCGGCGAGGAGATGAATATCGTCATCCGCGGCAGCAACTCCGTTACACAATCCAACTCGCCGCTCTACGTCATCGACGGTTTCCCGCTGGAAGATACCTCGATGGGTGCCCTCAACCCCTCGGACATCGCTTCGATCAGCATTCTCAAAGACGCTTCAGCAACCGCGATATACGGCGCCCGCGCCGCCAACGGCGTGGTGATCATCACCACCAAACTGGGCACTCCCGGAACGACAAAAGTGACTTTCGACGCAAGCTGGGGATTCGCTCAGATATCCAAGAAAATCGACCTGATGAACGCCTATGAGTTCGTCACACTTCAGCAGGAGATCATGACCGAAGCCGACTTCAACAAAACCTATCTGGGCGAAGGGGGCACGATCGAGGATTACCGCAACGTAAAGAGCATCGACTGGCAGGATCAAATCTTCCGAACGGCTCCCATACAGAAGTACTCGGTCAATCTGTCGGGCGGCAACCGCTCCACGCGATTCAGCACGACGCTTTCCATGCTCGATCAGGACGGCATCATCAAAAATTCGAATTACAGCCGCTATCAGGGCCGCGCCACGATCGACCACCGCTTCGCCAAGAAATGGCACGTACAGGCGACGGCGAACTATTCGCGTATCCTGCAGACCGGCGACTCTCCTTCGCAGACCAACTACACGGGCAGCGCCAACCTGCTGCCCAACGTATGGAGCTACCGTCCGTTCGTGTCGGTCGGCGACGACGACCTGATCAACGAGTGGGTCGATCCCTCGATCAACCCGTCGCAGGATTTCCGGGTAAACCCGATCTACATCGTTTCGGACGAATACCGCAAACGCATCAACAACTATTTCAGGGCCAATGCCTATGTCGAATACGAAATCATCAAAGACTTGAAGCTCAAAGTCATGGGCGGATTCCTGACGGACGATTATTCGAATGAGCAATTCAACGGTTCGCGTTCGCGCACGGGTAACAAATACCGTTCGGACGGAGTCAACGCATCGGTGCAGAACAAATCGACCCAACAGTGGGTCAACGAAAACACCCTGACCTACAAGACCGCCTTCGACAAGGACGAAAAGCACAAATTCGACATTCTCTTGGGACAGACCATGCAGGGCAGCCGTTACAAGAATACCTACATGAAGGCCACGCATATTCCCAACGAGCATCTGGGCATCAACGGATTCGGCGAAGGCTCCCCGGTGGTTTCGACCTACAATTCGGCGGAATGGACGCTGATGTCGTTCCTGTCACGCATCAACTACAATTACGACAATCGGTACTACTTCACGGCGACGTTCCGCGCCGACGGCTCTTCGAAGTTCGCCAAGAACAACCGGTGGGGTTACTTCCCGTCGGCCTCCGCCGCATGGAACATCTCCAACGAGAAGTTCCTCAGTCAGAACAAGGTCGTCTCCAACCTGAAACTCAGGGCCAGCTGGGGACAGACGGGCAACAACCGCGTTTCGGAATACGCATACCGGACGCAGATGTACGCCACGGAGGGGTCGGAGTACCCGTTCGACAACAGCAACACCACGGGCAACATCATCGTCAATCTGGGCAACCGGAACCTCAAATGGGAAACCACCACGCAGTGGGATGCGGGAGTCGATCTGGGACTGTTCCGCAACCGGCTTACGATCGCCGTGGACTGGTACCGCAAGATTACCTCCGACCTGCTGCTGTCCGCCGACATTCCGCCTTCGTCGGGCTTCTCCACCAACACCATGAATATCGGAAAAGTCCGGAATCAGGGCTGGGAATTCACGCTCCAGACCGAGAATTTCAACACGAAAAACTTCCGCTGGACGACCGATTTCAACATCGCCTTCAACCGCAACAAGGTGCTGGCGCTGTCGCACAATCAGGAGAGCATCGTCAATGTCATCTCCTACAACAACGCCTATATCACCAAAATCGGCAAGCCGATGGGCATGCTTTACGGCTATATCTACGAAGGGACTTACAAATACGACGACTTCGACAACGTCGACGGCAAATGGGTCCTCAAAGCCGACATTCCCGACAACGGCACCGGCCGTTCGGGCGTGCAGCCGGGCGACGCGCGCTTCCGCGACATCAACGGCGACGGCACGGTCAATGCCGACGACTGTACGATCATCGGACGCGGCCAGCCGTTGCACACGGGAGGTTTCAACAACACCTTCGAATTCTTCGGCTTCGACCTGAACGTCTTTTTCCAATGGAATTACGGCAACGACATCCTCAACGCCGCGCGCACGCAGTTCGTACGCGGCAAATCGGAGGTCGGCTACAACCGCTGGAAAGAGTACTGCGGACGCTGGACTCCCGAAAACCCGACAAGTGACATTCCGCGCGTGGGCGGCTGGGGTTCCTCCCAGTATTCGACCTTCGAAGTGGAAGACGGCTCGTTCCTGCGCCTGAAAAATCTCTCGCTGGGCTACACCTTGCCCTCCAAGATCACCAAGAAATTCTTCGTCCAGAAGCTGCGGGTCTACTTCTCGGCGCAGAATCTGGTGACATGGAGCAACTATTCGGGTTACGACCCCGAAGTTTCGACCAAAAATACGGCGCTCACTCCCGGATACGACTGGTCGGCCTACCCGCGCTCACGCGTCTACAACTTCGGAATCAACGTCGTATTCTAAAAACAACGATCATGAAAAAACTACTTTTTATATTCATCGCAGGCATAACGCTGGGTTCCTGCAATTTCTTCGACGTCGAGACTGCGGGTTTCGTATCGCCGGAAACCTCCTACAAGGACGAGGAGAGCGTTCAGAAAGCACTGGTCGGCGTTTACGCACCGCTGTCCGACCTGTCGTTCTACGGCCGGGACTGGTTCTACGCCTTCAACCTGCAGGACGACCTGAGTTACTACGACCGCAACTATACCAAACAGGAACTGTTTCTGAACAATTACACCTATACGAACGCGACGCTGAACAACCTCTGGGCGAATCTCTACACGGGTATCGACCGCGCCAACTCGTTCCTCGAATATATACAGGGCTCGCCGATCGACGAAACGCTCATCGCCCAGTACATGGGTGAAGTACGATTCCTGCGCGCCTACTATTTCTTCACGCTTTCGAGCCTTTGGGGCGACGTGCCCTTACGCCTCAAATCGACCCGCGACACCGACATGGAGGCGCTTCAGATGCCCTCGACTCCGGCCGCGGAGGTTTTCGACTTCATCGTAACCGAAATGGAGGACGTCGTAGGACAGGTCAGGACGGCCGACCAGCTCAACGGACCGGGCCGCATCTCGAAATCGACCGTCCAAGGCATCCTCGCCCGCGTCTATCTGAAAATGGGCGGCTTCCCCCTCTACAAAGGCAAGGAGGCTTTCGAAAAGGCCGCATACTGGGCGCGCAAAGTCCGTAACAGCCGGCTTCACACGCTGAATCCCGACTACAAAGAGGTGTTCACCAACCTCAGCAAGGATATCTACGACCTCACCTACCGCGAAAGCATCTGGGAAATCGAATTCAAGGGTAACAATCAGGACGGCCACACCACGGGCGGCTGCGTCGGAAGCTACAACGGCGTTTACAACAACCAGAACGACGCCTACGGATTCGGTTACGGGTACGTATCGGTGACGCTCAAACTGTTCGACCTGTTCGACGATCCGAACGACGTGCGCCGGGACTGGAATATCTGCGAGTACTACTACCGCAACGGAGAGAAACTGTGGCGCAACCTCAACAACAAACAGTACGTTTACTGCAACGCAGGCAAATTCCGCCGCGAATACGAACTTTCCGACACGAAGGACAAGGACTACACGCCGATCAATTTTCCCGTGCTGCGCTATTCGGACGTACTGCTGATGCTGGCGGAAGCCGAAAACGAAGCTTACGGCGGTCCGACGACTCTGGCGTACGAATGTATCAACGAGGTGCGCCGACGAGCCAATTCCGACTATCCGGCTGTCGCAGGTCTCGGTCAGGAGGATTTCCGCCGGCTCGTCATCGACGAGCGGGGCCGCGAACTCTGCTTCGAAGGGCTGCGCCGTCTGGACCTGATCCGCTGGGGACTCTACGTCGAAGCCATGACCACGGAGCGCCGGGCGCAGGTGGCCGATCCCCGCTGGCACGCGAATAAAAGCTATGCGGACGGAATCGCCGACTACACCGAGTACCGCCACAACTGGTATCCGATACCGAGCAAGGAACTGGCTACCAACTTCTCGATCAAACAAAATCCCTTATGGTAAAGGACTTAATCACCGATACGATGAAAAAGAATCTGATCATCACGTTTATTACGACCCTTCTGTTGTGCCTGATCTCCTGCGGGGAGGTGCTGGAAGACGTTTCGTTCGGGGTGACTCCCGACAGCGGCAATGTCTATGAAGCCGGCAAAGAGGTATACTTCAACTTCAGCGGCAACCCCGACTACATCACCTTCTATTCGGGCGAAGCAGGCCACAAATACGAATACGCCGGGAAAATCGACGGCGAGGGAACCGCCAATTACGGCATTCCGGTCAAAGCCATGAATGCCAGAGCCGACAATTATTCATATATTTACGAAACCGCAGGGGAATACGACGCCGTATTCGTCGCCCGGAACGCCACGTTCGAAGGCGAAAGCCAAGCCGTCGCACGATTGAAAATAACGATTGCCGAACCTGCGGACAACGAATAAAACACTTCTGCGATGAACAGAAAAACACTTTTTACCGCCCTGCTGCTACTCCTCGGCCGAAACGTTTGTTGGGCCGGGGAGTCCGGCCCTGCGATCCGGTTCGCGGAAATCCCGGCCGGCTCGTTTTACATGGGTTCCGGCGGACCGGGCGCAGACTACGACGAGGCACCGATCCACAAAGTGTTCATCTCACGACCCTTCCGGATGTCCGTCACCGAGATCACCAACGCCCAGTACGAAGCATTCGATCCTTCGCACCGCGCCCTGCGCGGCAAACAGGGGTTTTCGAGCGGGGACGACGAAGCCGTAATCTTCGTGGACTGGCATCAGGCCGATGCGTTTTGCCGCTGGCTCTCCGAAAAGGAGGGCCGCACCTACAGGCTTCCGACCGAAGCCGAATGGGAATACGCGTGCCGGGCCGGCTCCTGCATGCACTACTCCTTCGGCGACCGGCTTCCCAAAGCGACGCTGAAGAATCAGGAAGAGCATCACTCGTTCATCCCCGTCGATCTGACCGTGGCGCAGAGCGCGCCCAATGCCTTCGGACTGTACGACATGCACGGCAACGTCGAAGAGTGGTGTTACGACTGGTACGGCCCCTATTTTAGAGGCGACCAGACCGATCCGGTGGGATATGCCGACGGCTTTTACAAGGTGACGCGCGGCGGCAGCCATTCGACCCCCGTCGAATACCTCCGCTCGGCCAACCGCATGGCCATGATCCCGGAAGACAAGCATTTCCTGACCGGATTCCGCATTGTCGAAGCGCCCTATCCGGCCACGAAGCCGGTTCCCGCTCCCACCGCCGCCGAACCTGTAGCGCAACACGTCGCACATTGGGCAGATATGAACGACCAACCGCGTTATTACACCCCCATTGAATACGTCATACCGCCGCAGATCTCCACAGCACCGATGTATCCCCACAACCATTGTCCGGCAGTCACATGGTGCCGTAATGGTGACCTGCTCGCCGTCTGGTTCTCGACGATCAGCGAATTCGGCCGGGAAATGGCTATCTGGCACAGCCGCCTGCGCTGCGGAGCCGATTCGTGGGACGAAGCGAGCCTTTTGTGCAAGGTTCCCGACCGCAACATGACCGGATCGTCGCTCCGGTGCGATCCCGACAGCGGCCGCATCTATCTGCTCAACGGCGTCGAAGCCGGCGGCTGGTGGCGCAATCTGGCGCTCTTGGCGCAGACCTCGGACGACAACGGCGCGACATGGAGCCGCCCGCAGATCGTCTCCCCGGAACATACTCCGGGACATCAGGTCATCGCCGGCATGATCCGCAGCAGCGAAGGCTGGCTCATCAATGCCTGCGACGGAGGCCCCGACAACAACGAAGGTTCGGTGATTCAAATCAGCCGCGACGACGGCCGCAGTTGGACATCTCCCTGCGGGGAAAAGCCCGAAGAGTTCGAAGCGGGACGCACCGGCGGCATGATCGCGGGTATCCACGCCTGCGTTGTCCAGCTCAGGGACGGCTCGCTGATGGCGTTCGGCCGCGGCAACGACGTCGCCGATGCGAAGGGGCGCCGCCGAATGACCCGGAGCATCTCCGGCGACATGGGCAAAACATGGCGTTACGAAGCCTCTCCGTTCCCGCCGATTTCAGGCGGCCAGCGCTGTACGATGATCCGGCTGAAAGAGGGGCCGATCGTATTGGTATCCTTCACCCACCACCCCCTGCGTCCGCCCAAGGACGAAGACCGGATGCGTTTGGGCGGGAAGATCAAAAGCGGCATGTTCGCCGCCGTGTCCTATGACGAAGGCAAGACGTGGCCCGTCCGCAAACTCATCACCGACGGACAATACCGGTTCATGGACGGCGGGGCATGGACCGGCTTTTTCGAAACGGACGCCGACCGGGCCGAACCACGGGGATACCTGACGATGACGCAGTCGCCCGACGGAATAATCCACCTGCTGAGCAGTAAAAACCACTACCGTTTCAACCTCAAATGGCTGGAACAAAACGATTAAAAGACCTGCACGATGAATAAGACGATCCGATGCGGCCTGCTCCTGACGGCCGTGACGCTGAGTTGCACGGCGGGGTTCGGCCAGCAGCCCACGTTATTCACCAACAATTACGACCCAAAGGCCGAAATCCCGAAGCTGGATGCGGAGAAGAGCGTAATCTACGACCCGGTCCGTACATGGACCTATTCGCACCACCCCTCTTCTCGAACGGACCCGAAGGCGAAGACGAGTGCGGCCAGCGGATCATGCTCGCCACCTCGGAAGACTTCACCGACTGGAGCGAACCACGGGTCATACTCTCTCCGGGCGAGGGCGAGTTCGGACAGACCAAGATACTCACGCCGGGCGGCATCACCGTAATCGGCGGCAAGCTGACGCTCTACTACACGGAAAACGACAACGACGGCGTTTCGAACAAACGGATAAAGGCGACGCTGTTCGCCATCACGAGCGAAGACGGCCGGACATGGTCCGAGCCGGTCAATCTCTCGATCCGCGTATTCCCATGCCACCGGCCGCTGACGCTCTCCAACGGCCGTATCATCCTCACGGGCAACACGCTGGTCTATTACACCGACGATCCCTCCGGCACCGGCAAATGGAACCGCTGCCGCATGGAGGTTCCCAAATATCAGGACGGGGCCGTAACCTTCGAGCAGGTACACCCTTCGCTCTGCGAAGGCGCACTATTCGAACACAACGACGGTCAGGTTTTCTGTCTGCTCCGCAGTACGGGCAAAACCTATGACGGCTACCTGTGGCAAATGCAGAGTACCGACGGCGGAATTTCGTGGACGTCGCCCGTAAAAAGCCGCTTTACGGACAACAACACCAAATCGTTTTTCGGCAATCTGCCCGACGGACGCTATTTCTACGTCGGAACCCCGGACACTTCCCGTCCGGGAGAACGCTACCCGCTGGTGCTGGCCCTCTCCGAAGACGGCTACAACTTCGACAAAACCTTCATCCTTTCCGACGACAGATATACCCAGCAGTACAAAGGCCGCTGGAAAGGCGGCGATTACGGCTATCCGTACGCCATGGTTCACGACGGCTATATCTACGTCATCGTCTCGCGCCGCAAGGAACGCATCGAAATAATCCGTATCGAAATCGACGCCCTGCAATGAGAAACGCCGTTATCGCCATAGCCGGACTATTCAGCCTGCTTCTGCCGGCCTGCGCCGGGGACGGGAACGAAAGCCCTCCGCCCGCACCGGGAGCCGAACCAAAGGGAACAGACCGTATCTCCATTTTCAGAAATGCGTACGATCCCGCTGCTGACCTGCCGCGCATCGAACCTGAACACGCCGTAATTTACATGCCGTCCGGCAACTGGAGCTATTCCCACCACCCCTCGGTCACCTATTTCCAAGGCGCCTTTTATGCCGTCTATTCGAACGGCATGCGGGGCGAGGACGAGCCGGGGCAACGGCTGATGATCGCCTCCAGCCGGGACTTCATTCGCTGGAGCGTTCCGCAGCTCCTCGCGGAACCGTCCGACGGCGACTACGGCACCAAGAAAATTCTCACTCCGGGCGGCATCCGGGTCTGCGACGGCAGGCTGACTGTCTATTATACGGAAAATGACAACGACGGCACGAGCAATGCCCGGCTGAATCCGCAGCTCTACGCCGTGACATCGCCCGACGGCAAGACATGGACACGGCCGGTATCGCTCGGACTGGCCGTATTCCCCAGCCACGCCCCGCTGCGGCTCTCGACCGGGAGGCTGGCGATGACCTGCAACCGGGCGTTCTATTACTCCGACGATCCGGTGGGGCTGCGCGGCTGGTATAAATGCGGCACGGCGGCGCAGGACCAGACCGGGCAGGTCACCTTCGAACAGATCCGGCCGTCATTGTGCGAAGGCGAGCTGTTCGAGCATGCCGACGGCACGCTGTACTGCCTTTTCCGGAATTCGTCCACGCCCTACGACGGCTATCTCTGGCAAGCGCAAAGCTACGACGGCGGGCGCAACTGGACCATGCCCGTACGCAGCGATTTTTCGGACAACAACACCAAGTCGTTTTTCTGCGCCCTGCCCGACGGACGCTATCTCTACATCGGCACGCCCGACAACACCCGTCAGGGCACCCGTTATCCGCTGGTGCTGGCCCTCTCCGAAGACGGGTTCAATTACGACAAATGCTACATCCTCTCCGACGACCGCTACACCCGGCAATACGAAGGACGCTGGAAAAGCGGCGATTACGGTTATCCGTTCGCCTACATCCGCGAAGGCTGGATTTACGTCATAGTTTCCCGACAGAAGGAGCGGATGGACGCCCTGAAATGTAAAATCTCCGATCTAAGATGAAAACCAAACACTTATTAGCGCTACTGCTGCTTGTCCTCTTCCCGCTTCCGCTGACGGCCGACATCCGGCTGCCGGCCATTATCGGGGACAACATGGTGCTCCAGCAGCAGGCCGACGTCCTGTTGTGGGGTGAAGCCTCGCCCCGCTGCAACATCACGCTCGAACCGTCGTGGAGCCAAAACGTCTACACGACCCGGACCGACGACGACGGCAACTGGAAAATCACGCTGCCGACAATCGCGGCGGGCGGCCCCTACAAAATCGCCATCACGGCAGGGAAAGACACGAGAACGCTGAAAAACGTCCTGCTGGGCGAAGTCTGGCTCTGCGGCGGACAGTCGAATATGGACGTCAGTTTCCGGGGACTGGCCAATCAGCCCGTCGCCGATGCCGCCGACGAAATACTGGATTCAGCCTATCCCGACCTGCGCCTGTTCCGTGTGAAGCGCGACTTCAGCCTTCAGCCCCGGCACGACTGCCGGGGGAGTTGGACAGTCTCGTCGCCTGAATCGGCCGAAACGTTCAGCGCCGTCGGCTTCCTCTTCGGCCGCATGCTCCACCAGCGGGAGAAGGTGCCCGTCGGCATGATCGTATGCGCATGGGGCGGCTCCGAAGTCGAAGCATGGATGAGCCGCGAAAACCTGATGCGATTCGCCGGGGTCCGGTTCCGCGAATCCGCAGACCTGCGGACCGCCAACGTCACCCCGACTGCCCTGTACAACGCCATGTTGCTGCCCATAAGCGGCTACACGATCAAGGGGTGCATCTTCTATCAGGGCGAAGCCAACATCACCGACCCGACGGCCTACCGCATGCGGTTCCCGGCCATGGTCCCCGAGTGGCGCGCGCGCTGGGGTGCGGAGTTCCCGTTCTTTTACGTTCAGCTCGCCCCCTACGGCTATACCAATATGGGCTGGTCCCCCGACCAGACGCAGGCGGCGCGTTTCCGCGAAGTGCAGCAGCAGTGCATGTCAGACATTCCCCGCAGCGGCATGGTAGCCACGACCGATATCGGAGCCGTCCACACCATCCATCCGCCCGACAAGAAAACGGTCGCCAAACGTCTGCTTTACCTCGCCTATGCCCGCTGTTACGGCTACAAAGGGTTCGAATGTTCCGGCCCCATATACAAGTCGATGGAGATTCAGGGCGAAACCATCGCCCTCTCGTTCGACCATGCGCCTTACGGCGTCAGCTCCTACGGAGAGCCGCTCGCAGGATTCGAGATCGCCGGCGAAGACCGGATTTTCCACCCAGCCGAAGCTTGGCTTAAAGGCCGCTCCACGGTCATCGTACACAGCGGCGAGGTCAAAGCGCCCATCGCAGTACGCTACTGCTATAAAAACTATGCATACGGAAATCTTTATAATAATTACGGCATCGTCGCACCCCCGTTCCGCACAGACGACTGGAACGAATAAAACACACAGCATATGTTCTCAAAAACCATTCTCAGCCTGATCGCGTCGGCCATGCTCTTCACTGGAAGCGTCGCCGCCGCAGAACCCGTCCGCATCATCTTCGAAACAGACATGGGCAACGACGTGGACGACGTGCTCGCTCTGGACATGCTCTACAAATATCAGGATGCGGGCAAAATCCGGCTTCTTCTGATCTCCAACAACAAAGGCAACGCCTATTCGGCGCCGTTCATCCAACTGATGAACGACTTTTACGGCTGGTCCGGAATTCCCGTAGCCAGTTCCCCTGCCGAACTGCTTCCCCAGCAAAAGGAGAAACAGCCCAGCTACGTCGAAGTCGTCGCCGCCTCAGGCATCTTTCCGGTATCTTCGGCGGAGACATTCGATTCCGTGGAAAAATACCGGCAGATCCTCGCGGCACAACCCGACCGCAGCGTCGTAATCGTTTCCGTCGGCTTCCTGTCCAATCTCAAACGGCTGCTGGATTCGGCTCCGGACAGATACAGCGAACTGCCGGGCAGAGAACTCGTCGCCCGCAAAGTCCGGCTGCTGACCATGATGGGCGGTAACTTCGACGGCCAGCGGCGCAGGGAATTCAACATCCGCATAGACATTCCCGCAGCCCGCGCCGTCTTCGACCGTTGGCCGACCGACATACTGGTCAGCCCGTGGGAAGTGGGCGGGCAGATTTTCTATCGCTGCGCGGCGCTCGACAAGATCAGCTATGCCGCACAACATCCGCTCAAAATGGCCTATGCCAGCTATCTTCCCCTGCCCTACGACCGCGAATGCTGGGACCAGACCGCCGTCATGGCAGGCATCGAAGAACCGGCAAAGTGGTTCGGGCTTTCATCCCGCGGAAAAGTCGAAGTGGACGACGAGGGACGCACGGAATTCACGCCCGCGCCCAACGGACGCATCCGGATCTTGCAGACGACTCCCGGACAAAGGAAAAAAGCCGAGAAATATATCATGCAACTCGTCGGACAGACTCCCGAAAAATACACGACCCGGAAATAACCTTCCGGCAGAATGCACCTCAAACGACAGCGGCGGCAGAAATTTCTGCTGCCGCTGTCGTTTGTCCATGGCATCACGAAACAGCCAGTTTTTACTAATATTTTCACATAATCAGAGCCAATTAAATAACTTTTTGTTATCAATTCTGGTATTTTAATTAAAAATTTCTTAGATTTGTAGAAACTGGATAACACCACGATCTTATGGCACAACGGGAACTACTACTCGGAGACGAAGCCCTCGCACTGGGCGCGCTCCACGCCGGACTGTCGGGCGTCTATGCCTATCCGGGCACGCCCTCGACCGAAATAACCGAATTCATTCAGGGTCATCCGCTCACCGCCGAGCGCGGCGTGCACTGCACTTGGTCGGCCAATGAAAAGACCGCCATGGAGGAGGCCCTCGGCATGTCGTTCGCCGGAAAACGGGCGCTGGTCTGCATGAAGCACGTGGGCATGAACGTCGCCGCCGACGCATTCGTCAATTCGGCGATGACCGGCGCCAACGGCGGGCTGGTCGTGGTCGCGGCC
>OLSF01002378.1_pt1 | contig 14778 bp, 10 predicted proteins | sample 1672301 | NCBI WGS metagenome assembly OLSF01 (sample SAMEA3136669, study PRJEB25190) | human gut metagenome | biome: human gut; feature: human-associated habitat; material: faeces | place: Austria | collected 2013
GAGCTTGCCGCCAAGTGCTCCCATTGCCTCTTTGATGCTGATGCTTTTGGGCATTCCGCTTAGTTTGGGCGGAGTGCGCTGCCTGTCGGCGAGGAAGTCGGGCATCCGGTGGACATAAGGCTCGGCAGGGGGCGTGTCCTGTGTGGGGACACTGCCCGGTGAGGGACTGCCGGGCGAAGCATCGGCGACGGGTATGCCGGCGGCGGGGGCGTTATCCTGTCCGTCGGGCGTTACCGGTTGGGAGGGCACGACTTCGATCACTCCGTCGGTGCTTTTTTCCTGCGCATCCACTGATTTGAGAGAGAGCAGGATCTTGCGGTCAAGGGCGGCAAGGTCGGCCTTAAGCTGCTTCAGCTCGTCCTCCTTTTTCCAGACTTCCCCGACGACCTGTTCCAGGACGGGGAGTTCCTTCTCAATGGCTTCGTTGTCCCTCGTGTATTTCTCTATCAGGCGGGGGATGCTGTCGAAGGCGTTGATGAAGTTCTGGCAGGCGGTTTTCGGATCGACCGCCAAACGGCCGTTGTTATAGTTGTAGAGGAAGTTGCCTTCACCACGCACGAAGAAACGGTTCTCGCAGAAGTCCAGACCGTCCTTGACGGTGGTGTCGGTCTTGACAACGATGTCGAAGCCATAGAGCGAGCCGATGACCTTCGGCTGGCCGTGCGTGCGTTCCCTGTCCTCTATCTCGTGGAGCTTGGCGGCAATCACTTTCGGATCATCGCCTGCCACGCCGTCAATCTTCAAGGGGTTGAGCCTGTTGCCCTCCTTGTCGTACTGCATACGGCTCTCGATGGCGGCCTTGTCCTTCCTGACACGGGCGATGATGTCATCGTTGCTTGCCCGGTTCGCCAGGAAAGTTTCCAATTTGATGCGTGATTCCCCCTTGCCACGCTGGAAGGCCTTGCGCTCCCCTTCCATGCCGGCAATCCGCTTCTCCAACCGTGCCTTGTCGAGCAGGTCGGTATTTCCGGAAAGCACCGCCACGTACTCTGAGAAAGGTATGCCTCCCTTCTCGTCCATGCCTCCCTCGTCGATGGTACGGCAACCCATGTTGTTCTGCTTGAGCTGGGTGATGAAAAGCTGCTTGTTGTAAAGCAGGTTGAACTTGTAGCTGTCAAGCGACTTCTCCACTGCGTAGATTATCACGTCCACCTTGTTGTCCGCATAGAGCTTGGCCACCTCGTTGCCCTTGCGGATGCCCCGGCCGTCCCGCTGCTGCAAGTCCGAAGGCCGCCACGGTGCGTCGAGATGATGGATGGCGACACACCGCTTCTGGGCGTTGACTCCCGTGCCCAGCATTTCAGTAGAGCCGAAGAGAACACGTATCTTTCCCTCGTTCATCGCCTCGATCATCGCCTTGCGCTTCTTCTCGGTCTTGGCTTCCTGAATGAAACGTATCTGGTCTTCGGGGATGCCGTGATCCTCCACCAGCTTGCGCTTGATCTCGCTGTACGGATTCCACTGGTCGGGCTTGTAGGTTCCCAAGTCCGAGAAAACGAACTGAGTGCCTTTATGCCCGGCGTATTTATTGTAATACTTCGCAATCATATCGGCGCAATGGGTGGCCTTGTTGTCCTTGTTGTCGCCGTAGGAGAGCGGATCGATGAGCCGCATGTCGAGCGACATCTTCCGGGCGTAGTCGGTGGCGATGAGCATCTTCGCCTTCTCTTCCCTCTCGTTCAGTGGCGGGCGGCCCAGTACGGTGGCATTGCCGGTCTTGGCGAACTCGATGAGCTTCCGTATGAACTCCCTCTGGTCGGGCGTCGGGGGTATGTTGTGCAGTATCTCGTTCTTCTCCGGACGGTCGATGCCGATGTCGGCTGCGGTACGGAAGTCGGTGATCTCGGAATAGAACGAAGCGAGTTCCGGAACCTTGATGAAGTAGCGGAAACGCTCTTTCTGCACCACCTCGTTGGTGACGGAGAACTCGTAATCGACGGACTTCCGGGCAAACACCGCCGCCCATGCGTCAAAGGAGTTGATCCCCTGACGCTCCAATTCCCGGGGGCGCAGGTACTTGAATAGCAGGTACAGCTCGGTCAGCGAGTTGGAAATGGTGGTTCCCGACAGGAAGGTGGCTCCCAGGTCCTTGCCGGTGCGCTGCTGGATGGTGCGCAGGGCGAAGAGCATGTTGAGCGCACGCTGGCTGCCCTCGCTGTTGCCCAGACCTGCCACACGGTCGTGCCGGGTGGTGAACATCAGGTTCTTGAACCGGTGCGACTCATCGACAAAGAGGTGGTCGATGCCCATGCGCTTGAAGTCCGCCACGTCGTCCTTGCGGGTTTCGATCTCGTGGAGCAGCTCTTTCAGCCTGACCTCAAGGTTCATCTTGCGTTTCTCCATGCCCTTGATCTGTGCGTTGCTCACTTCCGCACCCTGCTGGTAGAGGACTTCGAGGTTCTCTTCCACACTGTCCAGTTCCTGTTGCAGGATGTCACGCTGGATTTCGGGGGACTGCGGTATCATGCCGAACTGCTCGTGCGAGAGGATGATGGCGTCCCAGTCGTTGTTCTTCATCCGGTGGAAAATCTCGACACGGCGCTCCGGCGTGAAGTCCTCCTTGCCGGGATAGAGGACTTTGGCGTTCGGGTAGGCGGTGGCGAAGGTCTGTGCGATCTCGTGGATGTTCGCCTTCAGGCCGGTGATAAGGGGCTTGTTCGCCAGTCCCAGACGCTTCATCTCGTAGGCGGCACAGCACATGATGAGCGTCTTGCCGCCACCCACCTCGTGATCAGCGATCCCCCCTCCGTTCTGCTTGAGCATCCAGATGCAGTCCTTCTGGCTGGGATACAGGTCGGGAATGCCCAGCCCCTTGAGGTCAAGACCAGGAAAGCTCTGGTGCGAGCCGTCGTACTTGGGACGGACGAAGCAGTTGAACTTGCGGTTGTACATGTCCGCCATTTTCCGCTTGAACTCCGGCGACTGTTCCATGAGCCAGTCGGAGAAGCCGTTACGGATCTCGTCAATCTTGCTGTTGGCAAGCAGGGTAACCTCCGGATCACGTATCTTCATTTCCTTGCCCGTCTTGTCCAATACGGTCTTGGTGATGTTGGGCGTGGTGTTGTGGATGGCATGGCGCATAAGGGCGATGCCGTTGAAGATGCGGCTTTCCGAACGCACCGAATATTGGTTCATGATGCGTGGGGAGGTCATGTCGGCCTTGATGCTGTACTCGTCGTTGCTGGCGGTATAACGGACGGACACGTCCGTGTCGAACAGCCATGAGGCGTAGCGGCTGTACACTCCCGCCGGTATCCAACGCTCGCCGAAATTGAAATCCAGATCCTCGAAAGGTATGGGCGTGGGCAGCGACTGCCGCAGGGCTTCGAGGGAAATACGTGCCTCGCCGTTGTCGGGATGCGACTGCAAATATTCCTCGATGTGTTCGGCCTTGGCCATGACGTTGCCGGAAATGAAACGGTCGGCAATCTCGTAGTTCTTCGAGAGGGGATTGTAAAATATCCGTCCACGCAGTTCCTCCAACAAGTCAGATTGCGATTTGTCGGTCAGGGACTCCATGTACGCCATGTCCACGTTGCCGTACTTGTTGAGCGAGGCGGTGAGCGCCTCGTGCACGTCATCGGTATGGGTGATCTCGTTGATGTTGTACGAGACGGGATGGTCGAAGATGTCGGCCTTGACCGCCCGGCCGTCGATGTAACGTTCCAGCGACAATATCTCACGGTTGCCCGCATCCATGCGGAACAGGTCGATGTTCTTCCTGTCGTTCAGATTGCCGAACTGACGGATGAAGTCATCGTAAAGAGTGTTGAGCATGGTACGCAACGCCGGATTTGCGGCATGGGCGGCCGCCTCGTTCTCGTACAGGTGATGGTAGGTGTCACGTATCTCGATGTAGAGCGACGCACGGCGTCGCTGGCGTTCGGGCAGATCCAACGGGTTGAATACCGGTGCGGCCCCGCCAATGGCGGAGAGGTAGCCTATCTGCCCGTCATCGTCCACAAGGGAGCCGTTGCGGTGGTGTCCCTGCAGGCCGGCCGGATAAGGACGGGGCTTCATGCGTTCCTGCCGTGCGGCCTCTTCCTCCTGCCGGCGGCGTTCCTGTTCCTGCCGTTCCCGCTCCTGCCGCTCTTTCTCTTGGGGAGTCGGTTCGGCCGGGGCGGGATGTTGCTCCAACGGTGGCATATCGAAAAGGGACAACTGCCCGGAGTCCTTCTTCGTGCTCCTTGTTTTCCTTTTCCTGACCTGTGAACGCTCCTCTTGTGTGAAGCCGAAAAGATCGTACAGGGACATGACCGGCTCCGGCGTGGTCTTTGCGGCGGTTGGCCGGGCATCCGTTGAGGGCTGCTCCGGCGTGGAAGTCCGACGCTCCACCTGTACCGCCTGTCGATCCGTAGAAGTGGAATGTCCGTTCATGTTACCGGACCGGTTGATTTCCCGCACCTGTGCGATGCGTTGCTGCATGGTTTCCGCCGGACGGCTCACCAGATTGCGGAACTCCTGCACGGGTGAATGGCGGAGATACAAGTCCAGATCGAGCTGTTCCGAGAGGTTGCGGTCAAGGAAATACTTCATGTCGGCGGCGATGGCTTCCATACCCCCGTCATGCAGGTAGATGCGTGCCGGCTTGCCGTAGGGATCGGTACCGACATGGCCACGTGTATGCACGATGGCGGCGGTATGCTCGAAATACTCGTTCTGCGTCGTCCCGTCGGCCTGCGTGCCGACTTCCACGAAAGACCGTTCGAGTGATGTATATTCCCTTTGGGAAAGCGTGTCCTTCTGCAAGATGACCAGGTCGCTGCCCACCTCCGTACCGGCATAGTCGGTAAAGAGGTTGTTGGGCAGGCGGACAGCCGATAACAGCCGGGATCGGTTCATCAGGTATTGCCTTACGGGATAGGCCATAGCGGAGTTCATCACCCCCTGTGAGGTGATGAAGGCGATGACGCCTCCCTCACGGACGGCATCCAGCCCTTTGGCGAAGAAATAGTTGTGCAGGCTGTTCAGCGCAAAACGCCTCGCCGTGCCGTTGTCGAAGGAGGGATCGAAAACACGTATGTCACCGAAGGGGATGTTGCTGCTCACCACGTCGAAATAGCCGTTGCGGTGCGGGGGCAACTCCTCGAAGCCCTTGATATTGACCTGCGCTTCGGGATGGAGCCGGGCAAGGATGCGGCCGGTAAGCAAATCCTTTTCATAGGCAACAATTTCGGGAGTGTTGCCGGATGCGGAGTGGCATTGCGGTCGGAAGGCCGAGACAAAATTGCCGGTTCCCGATGAAGGATCGAGAAAACGGCCGGGCGACACTCCGTGTTCGCCCAAAGAAGAGGCAATGGCATTGACAATCGCCGGCGGCGTGTAGAAAGCGGTAAAGGTGGATGCCTTCACGCTTTCCACCAGCCTCCTGTACTCACGCTCGTCAGCGGCCCCGTCACGCAGGACGTTGTGAAGTTCCGTAATCAGGGGGAACAGTTCACGGTCGGCCTGTGTCCAGCGGAGTATGTCGGTGAGTTTCCCGAAAGGGGAAAGAACCGCCTTGATACCTCCGAACCCGGAGTAGGCGGCGAGTATGCCCGCTTCCTCCGGTGTGGCGGTGCGCTGTTCCTTCTCCAAACGGAACATCAGCCGGATTGCCTCTATATTGTCCCTGAGATGCGCCTTTTTATTATAAGCCATTCTCTTCCAACCAGATTACAACCGTACCTGTCAGCTCGTCATAGAGCTGCCCGAACTCCGGGCTGAACATGAAATCATCCGAGAGCGTATAGCCGGCGAAGACCTTCCGGCATTCGGGAAGCAGCTGCAAGGCCACGCTGCGTGCGCTGCCTTCGGGGACTTCGGAGGCGAACTCGTTCCAGAGGACGGTAACCAGCGTGTCCAGAGGAGAGAAATGCAACCCCTGAAAAAGCAGGGCGTTCGCCTGTTGTGCCGCATCGTCGTAGGTCAGGCCGGAACGGACGGCTGCGCTGAAGGCTTCGGCGGCCTGCTCGCTGCGGGTGGCGACAAAAGACTCGTCATCCGCCAAATCGGGATGCGACTCACGCAGGAAGGACAACAGGGTAAGACGGTAGTAAGACAATTCATCCGGTTCTTCCGCTACGGATACCGGCACGTTGGATTTATTCTGATTCATATAATTATCGGATTATTAAGTGATACAATTCCGGACGGGTTATCTCTTCCTGCCGCTTTTTTCTCCCTGCGGTTTCCTGTCCGGGAAGGAATAGCCTACGGTAAAATCGGGATTAAGCACCAGTGCGGCATCGAAACTCCTGCCCTCACGGTTCCTGAAGCCTTTGACAAGAGGGGTGCGGCCTGTGGTCACCAGCCCGACAATCTGTTTGTCGGTCAATACCTTGCCTCCCTTGTTGCGGAACAGGGTGAATCCGCAATCGACATCGGCGCATTTGGCGACCTTGTCGAAGAACAGGATGCGGCTCTTCTTACATTTGGGACAGGTGCATTGCTCCCCTGAAGGAGCGACATCGAGGGTGGCGGACAGCAGTTCGGCAACGATCTGTGCGGTATAGACCTCTATGTCCCGGCGGAAAGAGGGCGCATCGGCCTCTCCGGTTTCTATTTTGGCGAGGGTATCCTCCCACGCCGCTGTCATTTCGACATCGGCAATCTTCTTGTCCTTTACCGTATCGTAAACCGCCAGTCCTTTTTCGGTGGGCACAAGGTTCTTCTTGTCCCGGCGTATATAGTTACGGGCGAACAATGTCTCGATAACGGCCGCACGGGTGGCCGGAGTTCCGATACCGGCCTCCCGGATTGCGGTACGCAGCTGCCCGTCGCCGATCTCCCTGCCGCAATGCTCCATAGCGGAGAGCAGCGAACTCTCGGTATGCAGCGGTTTGGGTTTGGTCTGCTTCTCCACCGTTTCGGAAGCGAGCAGCGGCAGGGTTTCATCCGTCTGTAACTCCGGCAATGTGGTTTCCTCCACCTCCTCTTCCGGTTCGCCACGCACGGCACGCCAACCGGCGGATTTGACGACCGCCCCCTTGAGGGTGAATATCTCACCGCCTGCGGACAAGGCAACTTCGGTCATTTCCTTGACGCAATGCGGGGAGAAGGCTTCGAGCAGACGTGCGGCAACCATTTCGTAGATAGCCCGCTCGTCCTGCGACAGACCTTCGGGCAGGTTCTCGGTAACGAGCAGCGCATGGTGGTCGGTGACTTTGGCATCATCGACCGGACGGCGGTTGAGCGGTGTGTCCCGCAAAGCGGATGCGATGGCGGCGAAGCGTGGATATTGTTGCAAGAGCGTTATGCGTGAGGGAATCTCCTCGAAGACATCTTCGGATATATAACGGCTGCCGGTACGTGGGTAACTTAGCACCTTCTTCTCATACAGGCTTTGCGCAAGCGTGAGCGTCTTGTCGGCCGAGAAGTCCAGTTTGCCGTTTGCCTCTTTCTGCAAGGCGGTCAGGTCATAGAGCAGCGGCGGTTCCTGAACGGCTTCCCTGCGCTCTACGGAACTGACGGCAAGCATACCGCCGTCCTCTACCTCACGTAGCCCGGCAGTGGCCGTTTCAAGGTCATCGAAGCGGTTCCGTGACAGTGCGGAGAAGGCGATGCCGTCCTTGGCCGCCGAAACCTTTATCTGGAAATACTTCCGGGGTACGAACTGTTTGTTCTCCCGGTATCGTGAGCAGATCATCGCCAATGTGGGTGTCTGCACCCGTCCCAAAGAGAACACGCCCTGCCCGGCGGCAAGGCTGAGCGCCTGAGAACTGTTGATGCCCACGAGCCAGTCCGCCTCGCTGCGGGCCTTGGCGGAGAGGTAAAGATTGTCGTAAAGGCTTCCTTCCCTGAGATTCCGCAACCCTTCACGGATGGCCTTGTCGGTGAGCGAGGAGATCCACAGACGGACAAAGGGTTTGGTACAGCCGAGATAGTTGTACACGTAACGGAAAATCAACTCTCCCTCACGACCTGCGTCGGTGGCGACGATGATGGACTCGCACCTGTCGAACAGCTCCCGGAGCACTTCCAGCTGCCTGACCACTCCGGGATCGTCCTTGTACACCTTACCCTCCCGCACCTGACGGGGTACAAGCCTGAACTCCTGCGGCAATATGGGGAGGTGTTCCCGGCGGAAGCCGGAAAAGCCGTAGCTTTCGGGCATGGCAAGACCTACCAGATGCCCGAATGCCCATGTTACGGCATATCCGTCCCCCGTTAGATACCCGTCTTTCCGTTGGCGTGCGCCCACTACGGACGCTATGCCCTGTGCCACGCTGGGCTTTTCTGCAATGATAACTTTCATATAATTATTGTATTATTCATGTGAATGATCAGATGGATACCCCTTTCTTATCGGCTTTCTGTACCGGGCGATTCCGGCTGACGGCGTTTGCCGGCTTCGTTCCGTCCTGACGGACGGCCGCCTGCTGCGACTGTTCCTGTTTCTTGCTCTTGTCCGGGTTCCATTTGAAGAAATCGAACTTCGCCCGCTCGTGGTTGACACGGACGAAAGCACTGAACAGGTTCCCCTCGTTGTCGGTCATGTCCTTGATGTAGGTCGCCTTGCCCTGTGCCAGTGATGCCTGCTGTTCTTCGGTAAGGTCTTTCCCCTTCAGCCGTGCGGGGATTACCAGCCCACGCTCCTGCTGCCGGTTCTGTTCCTGTTCCTGAGCTGCGGTCTGCTCCTGCCGGCGGGCGATTCCCTTGAAGTCATAGTCGAATCCGCCCTTGCACGCATTGAACTGCAAACGTGCATCATAATGACGCTGCTTTTTCTCCGACCACATGTTTTCGACAAGGACGGACTCGCCGTTTGCGATGCGTTTTCTCTGTTCGTCGGTCAACGCCGTGCCGTTCACCTCTGCGGGAATGGTTATCCCGCTGACCGGTATGTGATGGAGCCGGTTGGTCTTGGGATTGAGCGATACCAGACACGGCTCACGCACGCCTCCGGCCAGTTCGAGTTCCACCACGCAACCCGCATTGCCTTTTTCCAGCAGGTTCTGTTTCACTTCGGGAGTGAACTCCACGTTGAAATACGGCGTGTCCAGTTCCGGATAACGCTTGCAACATTCGATCTCGTTCCGGAGCGTACCGTCGGGATTCTCCGCCAGACGGATGCAGGCGGGAGTTTCAAACTCTATTCCCTCGATAACGGTTTTCAGGGTGAGTACGGCGGATTCGTTGCCGTTGAGCAACCGTCTGAGGCCCGGTTCTCCTAACGTTTCGGGTGTTACCCCCATGCGCTCAAGCTGCTGCCAGTCCACCTGTTCCATGCTCCAGCGGGTGGATTGCTCCGTTCCGCCCCCGCCGGACTGCTGTTGTGCCTGCTGCCGGCTCTGTACGTACTGTTCCGTGTCAAGACGGTATTCGTCCAGCAAGGCAGAATTACTTTCGGGCTGCTTGAACAGGCCGACAAGCTCCTTGGCGGAGGCAAGCAAGTCTGCCGGAAGGTGATAGAAGCGGAAGTCGGACGGCCGCTCGAACTGTCGTTTCATGTTGAGGAAGAACGTTTCGAGTATAGACACGTTGCGGTCTATCCGCATGAACTGTTCCGAAGGCTTTGCCCCTGCCAACGGTCTGGTCTTGAGTCCCCCCTCGGGTTCGATGTCCTCCACCACGTGCGGGGTGTTGCCTTCGGCGGCGTTGGTCACCACCAATACCTCGTCTTTCAGATCTTTCAGTTTTTTGTCCATAAAGTGAATGAGTTTAATTGTGATACAATCAGGTTAATTGCGGCACGAAAGTAGAGGTAAGAGGCTATGGCGCAAAGGGAAAGGAGGGAATGGGGAACGAGTGGCTACGGGATGGCATGAAGTGGCCTGCCGGCAAGAAAGAATGACGTTCCGATACAAAAACTTCAAAATAAAAAGCGTACCTTCGCAACAAGAAACATAAGAAAGGACAATCCGATATGATTACCAACCGGGAAGAAGTGATAGACAAGGCATTCAAGGTGTTTTTGAGGATGAATTACGAGAAAGCGAGTATCAGCACGCTGGCAAAAGCCTGCGGGGTGGTAAAGACAGGGGTGGTATATTATTTCCCCCACAAACTCGATCTGTTCATGGCGGTAGCGGACAAGTATGCCATACAGATGCAGACACCTGCCAACAAGTTTGCCGGGCCGACGGAAACGCTGGCAGGATTTATAGAGCAGTATGTGGCAGGAGTGAGTACGGCCATGAACCGTATCATCAAACAGGTGCGATGCTGTGCGGACGACAATGAATGCTGTCCCAACTTCTACTATTTCCATTTTCTTTCCCAAGTGAGGATGTATTATCCCGGAGCCCGTGAGAAAATAGAAGAAATATTCCGCAAGGAACACGAGTTATGGGGGACAGTCATACAGAAGGCAAAGGATAGCGGTGAAATAAAACAAGATACGGATGTGAAAAAGACCGCTCCGCTGTTCCGTCAAGTATTTCTGGGCATGTCCTACGAGCAATCGTTCCTGAACGGCCTGGACGTAGAAGAATTGAAGGAGAAGTTCGATTGTCTGTACTCGCTCCTGAAAGCCTGACTCCTTTTTTAGCAATATTTAAAAGACTCCGATAAAAATATTTTCTGAACAACCGTTCAGATTTCAATACTTTGCTTTATCTTTGAGGTATAAAGCAACCGCCAAAGATATGGACAAGATACAGAAGCAACGGTCAAGCATCGTCCTGTACAGAGAAAAAGTGAACGGTGAACGCTACATACGGATAAAGTATGCAAATAATCCGGCAATTGCCCTACTACTTTCCCGGGAGAGCAGCATACAAATGGCGGACAACGCTTCCGCCTACATAACAGTTACCGCCTTTAAACTACCGGATTTCTCCGACCGCTCTTCTCCCTACGCCTACATAGATTATAGCCGGACGTACGTGCAGCACCCCAATTCACAACAGACATACATGTTACCGGAAGACTATCTGAAACTACTGAATCTCACCTCACAAGGCGTTGTCAGTGAATGGATACTGGTACGCATCATGGGCAAAATTTGCTGGGATACAACAATATTAAAGATGACGAATATTTATCTTCATGTAACGAATGCCCTCAAGTCAAGCATACCCAATCCACTTGATACGCTGGATGATTTGTAGGGGGTAGCTATTAGAGATTAGGAAGCACACCTGTCAGGTGTCAGTTATCAAAATAGAAGATACCAAACAAGTGTTTTTACAAATAATATTATCAACAAATTAATAAATTACAATTATGGACTTTATAAACAAACTTTTAGACGAAAATTACGATTGGGGTGATAAACGTATTGATGAAGACGTTTACGATGAACTGAGTGCCGAACTCATCATTGATTACTTAAAGAAACATGATTCAGAAATTCGCCAAATGCTGGCTCTAAGCTGGAATTTTGATAATCCTAAGAAAGTTATCCAATGGATTGTCGAGCAGCCCGATACAGACAAAGGAACATGCCTGCTACTTTATTGGCGGATGGCTCCAGATTTCAGCAAACAGTTTGTAAACCGTGAGGAATGTGAAAATACTCATAGTTGGTATCTTGAAGATTATGACATCATCCAAACAATTGAACAGAATTACACATCAGGATTTTACAGGAACCAACGCTACGCTTTCAATCCTTGTCATGATTCGTATCAAGATGGATATGACTGGACTGCAAGTTTGAATCCTTCGGAATTTAAGATTCCCATTCCCCAAGAAATGTTTACTGCTTTAAATGGTATTGCATTGGATGTGCCTTCTTGGGAAGAAGGTATCCCTGAAGACTTGCAACCTGCAATGGATCGTTTGGCTGATTTAGTAGATGAATAATATGTTGATAACAAGCACCTATTCCACCTAACGGTGGCAAGCTGCAACCCATTATAAACAATATGTATCGCATTGCAAACATAGTACTATTTATTCTTGCCATTTTCGTGGTAATGGGTTGCTCTTGTAGTAAAACTCTGTGTGAACGTAACATACAAGATGATATACTCAATATTGATAAATTCCGTAAACAAAGTAAAAAAGAGTACCGCTATATAGAAGAAGATGCGAAAAGATTGTTTGCAAATTCGGCAGCGGTTTATCCCGATACATTATACCGCCAACAATATACTTCATTGCAAGGTTATTTCTATGGAGAAACTGGATTTGACTTATATTGTATATGGTATGCACAGTTTAATGCCAATAATAGGAAACACTATCGTTGTGAACGTAAGACATTAAACAAAATATTCTATTGTGTAAATGATATGTTGAGATGTATTGCCGGGGGCGGAACTGGCTTTGCACATGAAACATACCGCATACCAGCATACACAGAGTATTACATCTATAAATATCAGAATATGGAAGCCAATAAACAGTACCAAGATAATGACATAAGCCAAACGATTTCAAATTTATGGCAGATAATGGCTACATATAATAACGAAGATATGCCCTTTGAAATATTAGCTTATAAAATGAAATACATATATGAAAATGTGGAATATATAAAATCATTACTTACTGCTGAAATATATAATTATTGCCTGCAAGAATATATGTGCAGACTAATAAACGAAAATGTAAGTGAGCAAGAACAATTAAGTTTATAACAACGAAAGATAGCATCTGACGATGCTCCTTTCTAACCATTACCGATAATGACTAAAGTTATAGATATGAAACACCTACAAATGATAACAATGATGTGTGTGATTTGTGTAACTGCAAGTTGTACAACGCAAAAGATTGCATATAGAGAACGGTTTGAAGACGCAAAAGGATATGCCCTTTATGCTTGTATCGCACACATGAACAAGTTTGTTGATAGTACATCATTTATCAACAAAGATTATTCCGGCGAATATTTTGTTCAATTAAGCAGTTTATCGCTGGAAGAAATTATCAGAATTAAGGAATATGTGGACAAAGAATGTATGAATTATTGGAGCATATCACAAAATCCGGAAGGTAATATGATTGCATATTCATCATGGAAATTCTATAACTCCAAAGACTTGGATAACTTTATTCATAAGACATTAAGGAAAAATATCGGTAACTACGAAAGATAGCATCTGACGATGCCCCTTTCTAACTATTACTAACAATACGAATAACTCTTTATGATAAAATTCATTTTAGATGCGATGTATTATCAGATATTCATATTTAATAGGGATAAATTTATATTGGAAAATCCACATGAGCGGACGATACAGATAATATGTGGAATATTATTTCTTCCTGTTATAGTATTGGTATATCTACTGATAGAGGAGAATTTCAATTATAAAACCCCTTTTGTGTTTTTCATCATAATCTATGTTTTATTATACAAGACATTCTGTTCGTATTATATCAAAAGGAAAAAAGGTATGGAAATTATAAGGAGTAAACCTCTGATATTTAATAGCCAAAAGGTTTCTTCCTTCATATCATGGATGATTTATCCCATTTTGGTTGTATTACTTTATTTTATAATAATACATCGTCATTGGCTAAAAATTATACAATAAAGATTTAATAAGTTAGTAACAACAAAAGATTGCCTCTGATGATGCTACTTTCTAACCATTACCGATAAAAATGTAAAATGAAGATACTTTTTTATATCATATTGTCAGTGCTATTCCCATTTCAAATGATAATGGGGCAAACAGGGAAAGACTCCATTCTTTTCCGTGGGAACATTGTATATGATGGTGATGCCAGTGAAGCTACTTTCTTACATGAACTATATATAAAACATAATCCTAAACAACGATATCCTATCGTTTGCGATTCGGATTTTTCCATTAAATGTATGCGTGGAGATACACTGTTCATAGAACATTTTGACACAAGGTATCCTTACTGTTTTCAAGTAGTGGAATTTATTGCGAATGATACGCTTCCACAGAATATCCATATTTGGAGATACCCAAAGTCTTGCAATAATTGGTATTATCATCAGAAATATAAAACGACCAATCTATCAATTAAAGATACTATCAGAAAATCAGAACTGGTCGGTACATATAAATGTAGATGGGAACTAGAAAACAGCGACTGTCTGGTTACATCTGATGCAACCATGAAATTAAATGCTGACGGCACATTTGAATTGATTGATGAATGGGTTAGCTGGGATATATCTGGAACTGTTTTCCATACAGGGAATTGGGAGATTAAACAAAATACAGTCATTTGCAAAGTTGTTCCCGAACTGATTCCTTCAACTATACAAGAACGTTATCCCGGTCAAGTGCTACATTTTGTCTGGACAAACCTGGAAGATGATAGACAAGAAATTATGAAAGAAGAAAAAGTCTATAAGTTTCTTGTATGTAAGAAAGGGTTAATTCAGACAGATAAAATAGATTGTATATATAAAAAAATAAAATATCGGTAACTACGAAAGATAACATCTGATGATACTCCTTTCTAACCATTATAAACATTTTCTGCATCGGTAAATAAACATAATCATCTTATTATCAATACACTATATAAAAATATACTACAAATTATTGGTTATAATTAGGTTAGGGTATTTTCTCTTCCTTTCTTTTGTTTACCGCATTTTCCGTGCATTTGCAGATGTTTTCTAGAGTTTTGTCCCCCGTTTGTTCCTTGAAGGTCAGGCGAGGGACAAATTCTTGTCCCTCGGTGAAATATGAACATTCATCCCTGCAAAATCGGGCAAAACCATAGGAAATGAGTATTTTACAAAGGCATATTAGACTTTGCATTTGCAAATATGCCTATGCTATAACACTGATATATAACAATATACAAATAGACTACATTATACCACAAATTATCAACAATGAAGTTCTATTTAGATGAATTAGTCAAGACTTAATCTGACAGTTACGTATAAAAAGAATAAATTTGTAA
>OLSF01002382.1_pt1 | contig 14763 bp, 8 predicted proteins | sample 1672301 | NCBI WGS metagenome assembly OLSF01 (sample SAMEA3136669, study PRJEB25190) | human gut metagenome | biome: human gut; feature: human-associated habitat; material: faeces | place: Austria | collected 2013
CTGACGAAAAATTTGACGACGCATCTGTCGCACAATCTTTGTGCGGTATTGCCAAAAATCCCTGTACATCACGTCCGATGTACAGGGATTCTTTTCGATATATCAAAATTGTTCGGGAATCATTTTCGACAGTGACTTGTCCATAACTTGTCCGTCAGGTCCTGCACATGTCCGGAGTCAGGCAGTCAGGCGACTGCGTGGATAAACGAACGAATCAAACTTACTTGTTCTTGATTGCAGCCTGTGCAGCAGCCAGTCTTGCGATCGGCACACGGAACGGAGAGCAGGAAACATAGTCCAGACCGATTTCGTGGCAGAACTCAACAGATGTCGGGTCGCCGCCGTGCTCACCGCAGATACCGCAGTGCAGCTTGCTGTTGACCGGCTTACCCAGATCGATAGCCATCTTCATCAGCTTACCAACACCAGTCTGGTCCAGCTTAGCGAACGGATCGCTCTCGAAGATCTTTGCATCATAGTATGCACCGAGGAACTTACCAGCGTCGTCACGAGAGAAGCCGTAAGTCATCTGAGTCAGGTCGTTTGTACCGAAGCAGAAGAAGTCAGCTTCCTTTGCGATGTCGTCAGCAGTCAGAGCAGCTCTCGGGATCTCGATCATGGTACCAACTTCATAAGACAGGTCAGAACCAGCAGCAGCGATTTCAGCGTCAGCAGTTTCTACAACGACCTTCTTTACGAACTTCAGTTCCTTAACATCGCCGACCAGCGGGATCATGATCTCCGGCTTAACGGTCCAATCCGGATGATTCTTCTTTACGTTGATAGCAGCCTTGATGATTGCCTTGGTCTGCATTTCAGCGATTTCCGGATAAGTAACAGCCAGACGGCAGCCACGGTGACCCATCATCGGGTTGAATTCGTGCAGAGAAGCAATGATAGCCTTGATCTGATCTACAGTCTTGCCCTGAGCATCAGCCAGCTTCTTGATGTCTTCTTCTTCGGTCGGAACGAATTCGTGGAGCGGCGGATCCAGGAAACGGATGGTAACCGGATTGCCTTCCAGAGCTTCGTACAGAGCCTCGAAGTCGCCCTGCTGCATCGGTTCGATCTTTGCCAGAGCAGCCTTTCTTTCTTCAACAGTGTCAGAGCAGATCATTTCACGGAATGCTGCGATTCTGTCAGCTTCGAAGAACATGTGCTCGGTACGGCACAGACCGATACCTTCTGCACCCAGTTCGCGAGCCTTCTTTGCGTCAGCCGGAGTATCAGCGTTGGTACGAACCTTCAGAGTTCTGTACTTGTCTGCCCAGCCCATAACGCGGCCGAATGTGCCGGTGATGGAAGCGTCAACAGTCGGGATAATGCCGTCATAGATGTTACCGGTAGAACCGTCGATAGAAATGTAGTCGCCCTCGTGGAAGGTCTTTCCAGCCAGTTCGAACTGCTTGTCTTCTTCGTTCATCTTGATGTCACCGCAGCCGGATACACAGCAGGTACCCATACCACGAGCAACAACGGCAGCGTGAGAAGTCATACCGCCGCGGACAGTCAGGATACCCTGAGATGCCTTCATGCCGGTGATGTCTTCCGGAGAGGTTTCCAGACGAACCAGAATAACCTTTTCGCCCTTTGCGTTCCAGGTTTCTGCATCGTCAGCAGTGAATACGACCTTACCGCAGGCAGCACCCGGGGAAGCACCCAGACCCTTGCCCATCGGAGTAGCAGCCTTCAGAGCCTTGGCATCGAACTGCGGGTGCAGCAGGGTGTCCAGGTTTCTCGGATCGATCATCAGAACTGCTTCTTCTTCTGTCTTATGTCCTTCATCTACGAGGTCGCAAGCGATCTGCAGAGCAGCCTGTGCGGTTCTCTTACCGTTACGGCACTGCAGCATGTACAGCTTCTTGTTCTCGACAGTGAATTCCATATCCTGCATGTCGTGATAGTGGTTTTCCAGGGTATCACAAACCTTGATGAATTCATCGTAAGCTTCCGGGAATTCCTGTGCCATCTGAGCGATCGGCATCGGAGTACGAACGCCGGCAACAACGTCTTCGCCCTGTGCGTTGATCAGGAATTCGCCCATCAGCTTCTTTTCACCGGTAGCCGGGTCACGGGTGAATGCTACACCAGTACCAGACTCGTTGTTCAGGTTACCGAATACCATCGGCATTACGTTAACTGCGGTACCCCAGCTGTACGGAATATCGTTGTCACGGCGATATACGTTTGCACGCGGGTTGTCCCAGCTGCGGAATACAGCTTCGATAGCCAGCTTCAGCTGTTCTACCGGATCAGACGGGAAGTCTGTGCCCAGCTGGTTCTTGTACTCAGCCTTGAACTGTTCAGCCAGAGTCTTCAGATCAGCAGCGGTCAGCTCTACGTCGAACTTTACGCCCTTTTCTTCCTTCATCTTGTCGATGAGCTGTTCGAAGTACTTCTTGCCGACTCCCATAACAACGTCAGAGAACATCTGAATGAAACGTCTGTAGGAGTCATATACGAAACGCTCGAAAGCCGGATCCGGATTGCCCTTGATCATTGCAGCAACAACGTCGTCGTTCAGACCGAGGTTCAGGATGGTGTCCATCATACCCGGCATAGAAGCACGTGCACCGGAACGAACGGAAACCAGCAGCGGATTGTTCAGATCGCCGAACTTCTTGCCGTTGATCTCTTCCATCTTCTTAACGCCGTCCATGACCTGAGCCATGATCTCGTCGTTGATCTTGCGGCCGTCCTCATAGTACTGTGTGCAGGCCTCAGTTGTGATGGTGAAACCCTGCGGTACCGGCAGACCGATGCTGGTCATCTCAGCCAGGTTTGCACCCTTACCGCCGAGGAGATTCCGCATGGTCATGTCGCCTTCGCTAAACATATAAACCCATTTGTTTGCCATTGGTAAATACCTCCAATTTTTGATTTCGATTGAATGTCCGGCTGCGTGATTGCATTCGGGGAAATCTGGCAAATTTCCCTTTCTCAACCGGCTCATTATTATTATAGCATACTTCTCGTGAAAATACTATACACTTTTCAAGAAAAAATTACGCCCATTTTTGTGGCAAGTTATACAAAAATCACAATACACGAATTTTTTTTGAAAAAAGACTTGCAATCCTTTCAAGATTTTGTCATAATGTAAAAAGGGACTTTTTCGGACGGCTGTCCGGAGGAGCACCCAATCCATGCAATGATGCAAAATCACTCTGCTCCGGAAATTTCCGGAGCGGGGTATTACAGGAGGACATAAAACATGAATCAGGTTGTTATTCTTGCCGGCGGACACGGCAAACGTATGAAGGCTGCGATCCCGAAGCCGATGCTGCAGGTACTGGACGTGCCGATGCTGGGCTGGGTGATCCGTGCATGCGAGGGTGCAGGCTTGAGCCGCATCTGCGTGGTGACCGGCTATAAGGCACAGTACGTGGAACTGTATCTGGGCAACCGCTATCGGACGGCTTTGCAGGCGGAACAGCTGGGCACCGGTCATGCAGTGATGCAGGCAGAAAAATTCATGCAGGAATTCACCGACGGCAACACACTGGTGCTCTGCGGTGATGCCCCGTTTATGGACAGCGAAACCATTGCCAATGCCCTGAAGCTGCACGAGGCACAGGAAAATGCCGTGACAGTCATCACTGCCACTTTGGAACAGCCCACCGGCTACGGCAGAATTCTCCGCAGCGAAACCGGCATTGCGGCGATCGTAGAGGAAAAAGATGCCACAGATGCACAGCGGGAGATTCACGAGGTGAACTCCGGTGCGTACTGGTTCAAGACCAAGGCTTTGCTGGAACTGCTGGGGAATCTGTCCCAGTCCAATGCACAGGGCGAGTATTACCTCACCGATACTGTGGGACTGGCACTGGAACGGGGCTGGAAAGCCAGTGCATACCGCAGCGAGAATCCGGACGTGATCCTGGGTGCCAACACCAGAAAAGACCTGCTGCATCTGAACAAGGTGGCACAGGAACGGGTTCTGGAGAAGCACATGGAAAACGGTGTCAACTTTGTCAACACCGACGGCATCATCATCGGCAACGATGTGGAGATCGGTGCGGAAACCACCATTCTGCCGGGTACCATTTTAAGAGGCAAGACCAGGATCGGTGCCAAGTGTACCATCGGCCCGAACTGCCTTATCGAAAACTGCAACATCGGTGACCACGTGACACTGAACTATGTACAGGCGTTCGAGTCCGAGATCGAAGATGCTGTAAAGGCAGGCCCGTTTGTCCATATCCGTCCGAATTCACACCTGAAAAACGGTGTCAAGATCGGCGATTTCGTGGAAGTCAAGAACTCCACCGTGGGCGAGCAGACTGCCATTGCTCACCTGACATACGTAGGCGACAGCGACGTGGGCAAGAAAGTCAACTTCGGCTGCGGCACTGTCACCGTCAACTATGACGGCCTGAAGAAGCAGCGTTGTGTGATCGGTGATAACTGCTTTATCGGCTGCAACACCAACCTGATCGCACCGGTAGAACTGGGTAAGGGTGCTTATACTGCCGCAGGTTCTACGGTCACAAAGGACGTGCCGGATTACGCACTGGCTGTGGAACGTGCAGACCTCAAGGTCAAGGAGGGCTACAGCCTGAAGAAGCTGAAAAGCAAGCTGTTCCCCGAGGACGGCGGCAAGAAGTAATTTTCATAAAATCCCCCTTGAAAAAGAACGCTTTGATCCGTTATAATAGAGGCAATACCGCACAAAGAGCGTCTGGCGACTTTGCACGCCATCTGCTTGCAAATTTTGTGTGGTATTGCCTAGAGGACAGGGTACAGCATGCTGTGCCCGCTGACAAAAAACGGAAAGCAGTATTAGCGAAAGGATTCATGCGGCATCGGAAGGCTCTGGTGCCGCATGAAGCAGGTTATAGGAAAAATGGGCATTTTTGATTTATTTCAGCAGATCGAGTCAGGTTCCGCCGGCAGAGTGCACGGCAAGCTGAGCTGGATCGTTGCCGGTCTGGGAAACCCTGGGCTGGAATACGAACACACCCGCCACAATGCCGGCTTTCTGGCAGTGGAGGAACTGGCAAAACAGTGCGGCGGCATAAAACTGAACCAGATGAAGTTTCAGTCCAACTGCTGCGAGGCGATGCTGGGGGAAGTACGCTGCCTGCTGATGCAGCCGACGACATACATGAACCTCAGCGGCGATGCCATTGCGGCGGCGGCGAACTTCTACAAGATCCCGCCGGAGCAGGTGCTGGTCATTTATGATGACATCTCCCTGCCGCCGGGAAAGCTGCGGCTGCGGCGAAAGGGCAGTGCCGGCGGACACAACGGCATCAAGAGCATTATCGCACAGCTGGGCACGGAGGAATTTCCCCGTATCCGCGTAGGCGTGGGGGCGAAGCCAAATCCCCAGTATGATCTGGCGGACTGGGTGCTGTCCAAGTTCAGCGAGGAGGATATGACTGCCCTGCAGCCGGCACTGGAACACGCCGCAGATGCTGCCGTGAAGATCGTGGGCGGCGACATGAACACCGCAATGAATCTGTACAGTCACTAATCCGTGTTTTCTTAGAAACGAAAGGCAGGGGAATCAGCCATGCAGTTTTTTACCGCAACAATGGAACAGCTGTCGGCATATCAGGAACTGATGCGGGCAAGGCAGGAGGGTGTGACACCGGTGTCCTTTACCGGCGTTTCCCAGATTCACAAGGCACACCTGCTGGCGGCATTGAGCCAGACCTCGGCACCGGTCCTGGTCATCACTGCCGACGAAGCAGAGGCACGCCGGCTCTGTGATGATGTCAACACCATGCTGGAAGAAACTGCGGCATGGGTATTTCCGGCGAAAGAAGTGATTCTGACACCGGTAGAGGGCATCACCACTGCCTATGAACACGCCAGGATCGGAGCACTGGCTGCGTTGCAGAACGGGCAGTGCAAGGTGGTTGCCGCCAGCATCGAGGCTCTGCTCCAGCCCACCCTTTCGCCGGAACAGCTGCGGGAACATACCATATTGTTACAGCGGGACGGCACGGCAGACCTGTCGGAACTGACCAGAAAGCTGACGGACTGCGGCTATGTCCGCGGGGACAGCGTTTCCGGTCAGGGACAATTCTCTGTCCGCGGCGATATTGTGGACATCTTTCCGGTGCAGCTTTCGGCTCCGGTGCGGCTGGAATTCTGGGACGATACCATTGACACCATGCACTATTTCGATCCGGAAACCCAGCGGCGGACAGACCCGCTGGACGAGGTGCTGGTGCCGCCGGCACGGGAAACCCTCTGCGACCCTGCGGAGCTGGCGAAGAAAATTCGTATGCTGGGAAAGTCGCTCCGCATTCGCCGTGCCGATCTGGTGCGGGAAAAGCTTTATGCCGATGCCGATCATCTGGAAGCCGGCATGATTCCGGTGCATCTGGATAAGTACGCCCCGCTGCTGTGGGAGCAGCCGCCGATGCTGTATGATTACGGCATGGAGATCGTCTGCTGGAGTGAATACGGTGCCATTGTGGAGAGCCAGCGTGGGCTGATGGCACAGTATCAGGAGGACTGCAAGCTGCTGCTGGAGGAGGGTAGCCTTTGCCGCGGTTTGGAGGGCTATTATCAGGACCCTGCGGAAACGGCGGCGAAGCTGGACAAACGCTTTCAGGTGTATTGCAGCAATTTCTTACAGGGCGGCGAACATGTGGAATTTCAGAAGCTGCTCAGTGTGCAGGCAGTCCAGAACGCCCCGTGGGGCGGGGAACTGCGGCAGCTGACTGAGGACTTACAGGAGTACAGCGGTCAGGGCTACTGCACCATGCTCTGTGCCGGCAGTGAAAAAACGCTGCCGATCTTGCAGCAGGACTTGCAGGAAAGCGGGATCCGCTGCGAACTGGCGGAACCGGACAGCGTGTGGCGTGCGGGCGTGGTCTATCTCCGCACCGGCAGCCTGTCCGGCGGCTTCGCCTATCCGGAAACCAAAACGGCTCTCATCACACAGGGCAGAGCACTCCACGCCGGCACACGGCGGCGGAAACAGCACCGCCGCGGTGAGGAGATCCGGACACTGGCGGACATTGTCCCCGGCGATCTGGTGGTGCATGCCCTGCACGGTATCGGCCGGTTTCTGGGAATCCGCAAACTGGAACTGGAGGGCGTGACCAAGGACTACATCACCATTCAGTATGCCGGCAAGGAAAACTTGTATGTGCCGGTCACACAGCTGGACATGGTGACGAAATACATCGGTCCGCGGGAAGATTCCAACGTAAAACTCAGCCGGCTGTCCTCGCCGGAGTGGCAAAAGACACGCAGCAACGTCCGCCGTGCGGTGAAAGATATGGCGGACGAACTGCTGGCACTGTATGCCAAGCGGGAAAAGACCAGGGGCTTTGCCTTTGAGCCGGACAGTCCGGAACAGCATGACTTTGAGGCTCGGTTCCCCTATGTGGAAACGGAAGATCAGCTGGCATGCATCGACGAGATCAAGCACGACATGGAGCAGGAACGCCCCATGGAACGGCTGCTCTGCGGCGACGTGGGCTTCGGAAAAACAGAGGTGGCTCTCCGTGCGGCAATGAAATGCGTCATGAGTGGGAAACAGTGTGCCATTCTGGTGCCGACCACTGTGCTCGCCATGCAGCATTATCAGACGGCAGTCCGCCGGTTTGAACATTTTCCGGTGAACGTGGTGATGCTGTCCCGCTTCGTTCCCCAGAAGCGGCAGAAAGAGATTCTGAAAGAGATCAGAAGCGGCAAGGCGGATGTCATTATCGGCACCCACCGCATTGTGCAGAAAGACGTGGAATTCCGTTCGCTGGGGCTGGCGATCGTGGACGAGGAACAGCGGTTCGGCGTGGCACACAAGGAAAAGTTCAAGCACATGTTTGCCGGCGTGGATATGCTGACCTTGTCGGCAACGCCCATTCCCCGCACATTGAATATGGCAATGAGCGGCATACGGGATATGTCCGTCATCTCCCAGCCGCCGCAGGATCGCTATCCGGTGCAGACTTATGTCATGGAGTACAGCGAGCCGGTACTGGTGCAGGCGATTCAGCGGGAACTGAAACGGGGCGGACAGGTGTACTATATCCACAACCGCATTGACACCATTGAGTTCACCGCGGCGAAGCTGCAGCGGTATCTGCCGGACGCACGGATTCTGGTAGCACACGGGCGAATGGGCGAGGCGGAAATGTCGGAGATCTGGCGGAAGCTGGTGGAACATGAGGCGGATATTCTGGTCTGCACGACCATTATCGAAACCGGCGTGGACGTGCCGAACGTGAACACCCTCATTATTGAAAATGCCGACTGCTTCGGACTGTCCCAGCTGTATCAGCTGCGGGGACGTGTCGGACGTTCCAACCGCCGTGCCTATGCCTATTTCACGTTTCAGCGGGACAAGGTGCTGCGGGAGGAATCCACGCGGCGGCTGGCGGCAATGCGGGAATTTACCCAGTTCGGCAGCGGTTTTCACATTGCCCTGCGGGACTTGGAAATTCGCGGAGCAGGCAGTCTGCTGGGCGGCAGACAGCACGGACACATGGAATCCGTGGGCTATGACATGTACCTGCGGCTGCTGGGCGAAGCTGTGGCGGAAGCCAAGGGCGAGCCGATACAGGAAACGGCAGAGTGCACCGTGGATATTCAGATCGATGCCCATATTCCGGAAAGCTACATGGAGAGCCTGAGCCAGCGGCTGGATATGTACCGGAAGATCGCCGGCGTGCGGAATCAGGAGGACGAAATGGACCTGCTGGACGAACTGATCGACCGGTACGGCGAACCGCCGAAATCGGTGCAGGGGCTGATCACTGTGTCCCGTCTGCGGAACACGGCGGCACAGCTGGGGATCACGGAGATCAACCAGCGTGGCGGCAGCATGCTGTTCTACATGGAGCACCCCACGGCGGAAATGATCGGGGCACTGTCCCGGAAGTATCGGGGACGGGTGCAGTTCGGCAGCGTGGGGAAGCCCTATCTCGGCGTGGAACTGGCGGGAGAACCGCCATTGGAATTGTTCCGCGAAGTCTTGGACGTTTTAGGAAAAGCTGGGAAAAGCAGCGTGAAATAATACTGCCGCAGTGCAATTTTGTGCGGTTTTTGTCGAAGTTAACGGATTTCCTCTTGAAATTTAGTTAAAATGTGCATAGACAGTTTTTTTGAAATGTGCTATAATACTGAAAGAATGTGAAACGCATTGCGTGGCAGTGCGTGAATAAGGAGAGTTTACAATGAAGTTTTTCAAGAAGATGGCAGCTGTTGCAGCAGTAGCAGTAGCAACGATTTCTTTGGCTGGTATGAGCAGCATGACAACAAGTGCAGCCGGCGATATCGGTATTGCAGAACTGAAGGGTCAGATGGGTACTTATCAGTACTGGGGTGCAAGTAAGAACAATGCAGTTGGAGATATTAAAAGCACACCGGCAGTAATCAGCGGCGATGGTCAGTATACAACTACCCTGACATTGGGTGGCGATGGAACCGGTACGATTGAATTTTTGATTTTGGAACTGGATGCAAATAGCGAAAATTACATTACGCAGGATACTTATCCGGATATGAAGATTGAAATTAATTCGATCAAGGCAGATGGCGTAGAACAGAACTTTACGGCAGATGCGGATGGTGGAATTGATTACAAGTATTATGAAGATGGTACGGGTAAAACGAGAGTATATCTGTGCAATACATGGAGTACAGTTAATGGCGGTAAGAGCTTGGGCCTTTCGGGTACTACCCCTGTGACAAAGAGCATTGATGTTACATTTACAATCAGCGGCATTGAAGCTGGCGGCGGTACAGCAACTACTGATCCGGCATCTACCACTGAGGCACCGCAGAACACAGATCCGAATGGTACAACTGCTGATCCGAGCAAGACCACTGCAGCAGGCGAAACTACAACTACCGCAGCAGGCGGCAACGATAGCAGCAACGGCGGTTCTTCCAACAGCGGCAATAACAGCAGCTCCGGTGGTTCTTCCAGTTCCAACAACTCCAAGAGCGGTACCAACAATGCAAAGACTTCTCAGACTGGTGACTTTGGCATTGCCGCAGTTGCACTGGGTGCAGTAGCAACCGCAGCTTTGGGCGTTGGTGCATACACGATTACCAGAAAGAAGAAGTAATTCTGCTTCTGGCGAATCTTATTTTTGACAGTCTCATTTTTTCATTTTTACCCCTATAATACAGGAAAAGTCCTCACTCGAAAGAGTGGGGACTTTTCCGTTTGTGGGGATATGGGCAATGTTCCTGTCATTGTCTGGTTAATACGATTTCACGCATTCCGATCCCGCTGCATTACTGCCAGCTGGTCGCAGCGTTCGTTTTCGGGGTGACCGGCGTGTCCCTTGACCCAGTGGAATGTGACCTGATGCTTTTCCAGCAGCGGGAGCAGCTGTTTCCACAAGTCCACATTCAGTGCAGGCTTCTTGTCCGACTTGACCCAGCCCCGCTTCTGCCAGCCGTAGACCCAGCCCTTGGTGATGCTGTCCACCACGTATTTGCTGTCCGTAGTCAGCAGAACGTTGCACGGTTCTTTCAGGGCGGACAGGGCTTCGATGACACCGGTCAGTTCCATGCGGTTGTTGGTGGTTTCGTGTTCGCCGCCGGAGAGTTCCTTCTCCGCGGTGCCGTACCGCAGGATCGCTCCCCAGCCGCCCGGTCCGGGGTTGCCGCTGCATGCTCCGTCTGTGAAGATCTGTACTGTTTTCATATGTTGCCTCCTTGTATTTTCTGCATAGGTTCTATTATACTATATATTTGAAAATTCTGCAACTGGCAATTTGTGCGGACATGTTCTGTGGGATTTCCAAAAATATTTCCCACAATTTGTGCGAGTTGACCGTCTGAAATGCTTGACCTTTCTCGAATTTTATGCTATAATACAAGTGCTAGATTCGTGACACGAATCGTTTTTTTGTGCGATATAATTGGGAAGGGAGTTTTTTACAAGAATGAGAACTTTAAAACGTATGCTGGCGACACTGATGGCTTTGACAATGGTGGGAGTACTGGGTGCCTGCGGCGGCGGTTCGGACGATTCCAAGAGTGCTTCTTCCTCCGAGGCAGAATCTGCCTATAAGGAAAAGGACGACGTTGCCATTGATGCTTCTCTGGTAGACGATATGGTCAAGAATGATCCGGACATCAAGGGACAGACCATTTACTGGCTGGCAGACTATGACATCAACCCGAAGAACAATCAGGACAGAAGCGTTGCCCTGTCGCTGTTCGAGGACAAATATGGTGCAAAGGTGGAGTATGTTTCCTGTACCTCTGACACCAAGTTTGACACACTGGCAAGCCGTATTCTGGGCGGCGATCCGGTGGACATGTTCCCCTATGAGTGGGACGCTGTGCCCAACGGCGTGACCAAGGAACAGTATCAGCCGCTGGACGACTATCTGGATCTGAGCGATGACATCTGGTCGGATATGTCAGACGTTATCGAAATGTTCAAGTATAAGGACAAGCATTATGTAGTACCGTACTGCCTGTCTGATCCGCTGCTGATCACCTATAACCGTTCCCTGTGTGAGGAGAACGGTCTGGACGATCCTTACGAGCTGTACAAGAAGGACAAGTGGGACTGGGACGCTTTCATGGACATGATGAAAACGTTCGTTTCCAATGCCAAGGACGGCGAAACCCGCTACGGCATCAACGGCTGGTTTGGTCAGGCAATGGTGCAGTCTACCGGCGAAACATTTGTCAAGTATGACGGCTCTAAGTTCTCCAACAACATCAGCAATCCGGCAATTGAAGAAGCCGAGGGTGTAATGGAAGAAATCATGAGCCTTGGTCTGTATGATCCCACATGGTACGGCTATCTGCCGGACGACGGCTCCACGCTGTTCTTCGGCATGGCAGACTGGGCACTGGGTGCATCGAATGTCAAGGCGGATCCGAATCCGGACTATGAAGATGACGGCTTTGTGGAAGAAAACGATCTGATGATCGTACCGTTCCCGAAGCAGCCGGGCAGCGACGAATACTATCTGAACTGCAACTTCGGTGCAAAGATGCTGGTCAAGAATTCTGACAAGGGCGATGCAGTTGCTGCGTACATCAAGTGTGAGCGTCTGGCAGCTATGATCGACGAATACAAGGACGCTGCCAAGGAAAAGGCAATCATTCCGGAAGTCAACGCACAGGGCAAGCTGAAGTCCTATGTGACTGAGGAACAGTATGATGCGTTGCAGGATTACAAGGATCCGAAGAACATCATACCGGTATTCGACTTCGGCTACGGCATGGGCAGCAGAATGTACGGCGACGGCGAATACACCTACGAAACCAGAGGTGTCATGAACAACCTGACCTCTGCACTGCTGAACGGCGACAAGGACTCTTGGGCTGTACTGCGTGACGAGTGGTCCTCTGTGATCGATGAAGTCATTGACGGCTACAACAACAAATAAGACAAATATCCCCTCTTTGAGATTTTTTGAAAAAAGCTTCTTCGCGTTGGCGGAGAAGCTTTTTGTTGCCTTTTGCAGGAAACTGTGCTATAATAGAGCGAAAGAGGCTGTGTTCCCTCGAACAACATTTTTTCAGAAAGGAGGAATCGTTTCATGGACGCATTATTTCAGCCGGTTGCCAACCTGAAAGGCATTGGCACCAAGCGGGCGGAGGCTCTGGAAAAGCTGGGGATCCGCACTCCCTATGATTTGCTGTACCATGTGCCGCGGGGGTATCTGGACTACAGCCACCCTGTCCCCGTTGCGGCGGCACCTACGGGAGAACCCTGCGTGATTCGGGTGCAGATCGTGCACAAGCTTGCCCCGCAGTTTATCCGCAAGGGCATGACCATTTTCAAGGCGGTTGCCACGGACGGGCTGAATGACGTGACGGTGATCTTATACAACAACCCCTACGGCTTTCAGGCTCTGCACACGGGCAGCTGGTACCGCATGTCCGGCAAATTGCAGGGCGGACTGCTGCGGCGGGAAATTTCTGCACCTCACGTGCTGGCGGACGACAGCAAGGAACTGATCTACCCGTCCTATCCTCTGACCAGCGGCATTACCATGCCGATTCTGGTGCGGGCAGTCAAGCAGGCGATCGAACTGATGCGGCAGCAGCCTTTCGACTGGATGCCGGAGGAGATGCGTCTGGAACACGGACTGCTGCCCCTGACGGCGGCACTGGAACAGGTGCATTTTCCTGCCAATCCGGCACTGATGGAAACGGCTCGCCGGCGGCTTGCCTTTGACGAACTGCTGCAATTGCAGCTGGGCATGCTGATACGCCGTGCGGACAACCGGCGGCGGTCTGCCTATCCCATGCGGCAGGATACCGATCTGGAGCCGTTTTACGGGGCGTTGCCGTTTACCATGACGGCAGGACAGAAGCATGCAGTGGAGGAAATTACAGCCGACCTGTGCGGCGATGCTCCCATGAACCGCCTGTTACAGGGCGATGTGGGCAGCGGGAAAACTGCGGTTGCGGCGGCGGCGTGCTATTTTGCCGCACGGAACGGCATGCAGTGTGCTCTGATGGCTCCGACGGAAATTCTGGCGGTGCAGCACTATCACACCATGCAGCAGTTTCTGGAGCCGCTGGGTGTGTCTGTGGGGTTGCTCACCGGCTCTGTCCGTGCCAAGGAACGGCGGGAGATTTACGAAGCACTGGCGGACGGCAGCATGACGCTGGTAGTGGGTACTCATGCGATTTTTCAGAAAGAGGTTTCCTTTGCACGGCTGGGGCTGGTAATTACGGACGAGCAGCACCGCTTCGGCGTGGCACAGCGGACGCTGCTGGCGGACAAGGGCGGCTGTCCTCACAAGCTGGTCATGTCGGCAACGCCGATTCCCCGCACACTGGCTCTGATGATCTACGGCGATCTGGACATTTCTGTCCTGAAAGAACTGCCCCGCGGACGGCTGCCGGTGCAGACTTTTGCAGTCACCGGAAAGCTGCGGCAGCGGGCGTACAGCTTTATCCGGCAGCAGCTAGAACAGGGGCATCAGGGCTATATTGTCTGCCCCATGATCGACGATCGGGACGAGAGCGAATTGCAGGCAGTTTCCAGCTATGCAGAGTCCATACAGGCGGGAGCGTTCTCTGCCTATCGGGTGGGACTGCTCCACGGCAGAATGAAGCCGGCAGAGAAGGACAGCGTGATGACGGCGTTCCGGAACCATGAACTGGATCTGCTGGTCAGCACCACCGTGATTGAAGTCGGCGTTGATGTGCCAAACGCTACCATTTTGCTGATCGAAAACGCTGAACGGTTCGGCTTGTCCCAGCTGCACCAGCTGCGGGGCCGCGTGGGACGGGGCAGTGCACAGAGTTACTGTATCCTCATGACCGACCACGTGACGGAGGACTGCCGCACCCGCATGCAGATCATGAGCCGTACCAACGACGGCTTTCAGATCGCGGAGGCGGATTTACAGCTGCGGGGGCCGGGGGACTTTTTCGGGCAGCGGCAGCACGGTCTGCCGCCGTTACAGATCGCCGACCTGTCCCATGACACCCAGCTGCTCCATGAAGTGCAGGAAACGGCAAAAAAAATTCTGGAAAAAGATGCGGATCTGTCGGCTCCCGAACATGGGGCGTTGCGGCTGGAAGTACTGCGGCTGTTCCGTCGCAGCGGCGAAAATGGCAGAAATTAGACGGTTTTCATGTGCATATCACACAATGGAACAATGTTGAAACTGTACAGACATAACAAAGTGTGCGTTTTTTCGATTTTTTTGAAAAAAACGCTTGACAAACCCCTTGCAATGTGATATACTGTAATAGTCGCCGGTGAGGAAAACACAAAAAACACCGGAAAGACAAGCAAGTGGAAGCTTAGCTCAGCTGGGAGAGCATCTGCCTTACAAGCAGAGGGTCATAGGT
>OLSF01002387.1_pt1 | contig 14752 bp, 12 predicted proteins | sample 1672301 | NCBI WGS metagenome assembly OLSF01 (sample SAMEA3136669, study PRJEB25190) | human gut metagenome | biome: human gut; feature: human-associated habitat; material: faeces | place: Austria | collected 2013
GTTGTTTTTTGTATTTATATAAATAATATCAGAGCGCGAAAATATTTACAAGACATGGTTTTTGATTCCTTAGTTTCGTCTCTTAATAAACTTAACAGTTAGCCTTCTCCCCAAAATAAGCCGCAATCATTTTTGCATACTCATCCAGCAATCCTGTGTCCCAGAGAACCTGCAATAAGGTGAAACGGTCGCGTACTTCTTTTGCAAGGATAACCGCATCTTCTACGAGTTCTGAAGATACGCCAATCTGTGCCGGATTAATTGGTGCACCAAGACTTGCGAGCAGTTTTTCCATTTCAGCTGAGGAAGGCAGGCTTTCTTTTATAGTGCGTAAGATTTCCGGCCATTTTTTTTCAAGGATAGCAAGTCGTTTATTTCGTTTATCCAGATTATTTTTTTGTGCTTTTTCTTCTAAAGCGATAATGCCGGGAGCGGCATCCTGATAGCAGTCTTTTACCTTTTTCTCCCATGCGGCATAATCAAAGGAGCGTTCTTTTAAAGAGGCAAAATCAAACTGTTCATTTTCCAAGGTTTCATACATTTTTGTGACAGCAATCATACCGATACCAACTTTGATACCGTGTAAAATTGGTTTTTTGCCTTCTGCTTGGAACTTCATTTCCCAGTAATGAGAAAGATGATGTTCGCTTCCGGAAGCCGGACGGGAATTGCCGACAAAACTCATAGCGATACCGCTTAATACGAGAGCTTCTGTAACTGCCTTTACAGCATCAGGATTGCGGTCTTTAATTCGTGTACTTTCTTCCACAACGATTTCTACAGCCTCTTTTACCATATCTGCAATATGGCTGCAATAATATTCTCCTGTGATAATGTGTGCCATTTTCCAGTCTAAAAGGCAGGTGTATTTTCCAAGAATATCTCCAAGACCTGCCGTAATCATTTCCATCGGTGCGGCGGCGAGAATATCCGTATCTCCAATGACTGCCAGAGGAACATGAGCCTGGTAAGTAGTTTTTACATAATTTGTGATGAGGGCAGCTCCAATTGATACAAAACCGTCCATAGAAGGAGCGGTAGCGAATACCATGTAGTCAAGCCCAAGCTGGAAACTGGAGAATTTGCAAAGGTCATTTAACGTTCCGGAGCCAACAGCAACAATAACGTCACAATCTCTGGAAAATGCCATCATTAAAGAACCGAGAGTTTTTTCGTCAGGAATCAGTTCTTTCTCATTAAAAATGTATTTTTTATAGGAAATATCAGCCACATCTAACTTTTCAGCTACCAATGCTCCGGCAGCCGCCCATGTATTTACATCAGCAACGAGGAAAGGTTTCTTATATCCAAGCGCTTCAATGTGTTTTGGAAGACGGCTTACGACATCTTTATCGATATCTACAATTTTAAGATTTGTCTTATGTTCTTTTCCGCATGTGCAATCCATGCTGTGACCTAAGTAGTCGTTTAAATTGATTTTTTTTGCCATGATAAATAACCTCCATATGTATTGTTTTGTTTGTTCTTTTACCTGTCTATTATGTAATGGGGTGATTAAAATGACGGGTAAATGCTGTGCTGTTGTTTTGATATATCACAGTATACTCACAAAAAATCATCCGTCAATATGGGCGGAAACCGTTGATTACTAATCAAAATCATAGTACAATTAATCAAGAAAATGATTAGTAAAAATGCATGGAAAAACAGGAGAAAACCAGTTGGTTTGATTACTAATCAAAAGGAAAATGGGAGAGCGGTGTGATTCTGATTAATTTTTAAAAAATGATTAGCGATATGCGGTACAAAGAGAAATAAAGATAGAAATACAGTTTTGATTTATCCTTTTTCAGAGGTGTCCTGCAGGTGGAGAGTATGTCATGAAGATATGGAAAATGTTTTTGTTTAAAGTAAAATAAATTTACAGAGAATATAATGTAGAGGAAGTATAGAATGAACAGAAAAAAACGAACTACAACAAGAGACATCGCAAAAGCATGTTTTGTATCCCAGTCGGCAGTTTCGATGATATTAAGCGGCAGAAAAGATATCCATTTTGCTCCAGAAACAATTGAGCGAGTAAAGCGTACTGCCAAAGAAATGGGATACGAGTACAAGGCAAGAGCGAAACGAAAAAAGACAGGAACGAATGATACAATTATGATTATGTGTCCGTCCCTTGCAACACAGTATTACACAACATTAATTCAATTTATCACACAGGAAGCACAGGAACATGGATTGTGTACTCTTACTGCATACACAAACCGCTCCAAAGAACGGGAAGAATATTATCTGAATATGGCGGCAGACACGGGATTTTATGGTGTGATCTATACCTATGCCCCAAGAGCAGTAACTTCCCTGAATCATTTGCATGAAAAGGTTCCGTTAGTTCTCATTAACGACCATAATCCAGACTTAAAGATAGAATTATTAGAATTAGACAGTAAAAAGTCCGGCCGGCTTATCGCTGCACATCTTTTAGAATTAGGACATCGGGATATTGGTTATATGACTACCCCTTTATCCTCTATAGAAGTGCCAAGACGCAGACGTTTAGAAGGAATGCAGGAAGAATACGAAAGACAGGGCTTTGACCCGGCTATGATTCATGTCATTTCAGGAAAAAGAGAAGACCAGGAAACTATCACAGGAAATAAGCATTATGACACCGGATATGGACTTACAAGAAAATATTTCAAAAAACGAGAAGAACTTTTATACAAAAAGAAAGAAGATAGTGAAGCAGCACAAATTTTGAAAGAAAAAAAGAAAGTGGAGAAGATTGAAAAAATAAAGCAAGAAGATATTTCATCAAAACACGCTATAGAAAATAAAGAAGACGTTAAAGAGACAGGTCTGGAAAATATTACTGCCTTTGTCGGAACCAATGACTTTGTGGCAATCGGAATTATGGATGCAATTACAAGCCTCGGCTACCGAATCCCGGAAGATTTCTCCGTCTGCGGATTTGATAATACCCTTGTAGCCTCTTTTTCAGGAATCTCCCTCACCACGATCGACCACTGTATCGGGGAAAAAGGAGCTTACGCCGTATCAATGCTTATGAATCAGAAAAACCGCATGGAACAAAAAGATGGTAAAAGAGAAAAGAAACGTCCGATAATGCGGTTGGAATATGAACCCCAGTTAATAGTGAGACATTCCACGGGGAGAAGATGATTTAATTCCCGGATTTCTGTGCTGTGGTAAAGTTTATGACAATACCACGCCCAGATTCAGACATTATGTCCTATGGATGATGTCTTTTTTTGAAGTGTTTTCAGCATACTACAACAATAATTCAAGTATCAGTCCTTCAAAAAACAACTCCACAGAAAGCCACATCCTTCTGGAGCCTATTCAAATCCCTCCAGCAATAAATAGAATTTTCCTCCACAGCCAAAACACAGCCCTCTGTAAGATAAATAAAGCATATTTGTGGCCTCGGAGCAAAGGTTGGATGCGAGCGCTTTTACGCGAACATTCAACCTGCAGCGACTAAAGTCACAAATATGCTTTATTTATCTTACAGAGGGTGTCTCCTTTGCCTGCGGCAAATTCCTATTTAGATTTAGCTGCTGTTGTAGCTTCACTAGAGGCTTCTGTTGTAGAAGCTTCACTGGAAGCTGCTGTTGTCTCTGTTGATGTCTCTGTAGCTGTGGAATCCGCACTCTTTAAAGATACCTGTGCCCAGAGTTTCTGGTCTACATCTTTATTATAGTCCCATTTCTTCTCAAGTTTCTTAGTCCAGTTGTCATATTTCTTCTGGAAAGCTTCGGACTGTTTCTTTTCTTTTAAAGTTTTCTTATTGCTTGCTGTTTCTTCTTTATCTGTGTAAGCAACAAGTTTAGCGATAACGTATCCGTTGTCACATTCTAAGACTTTATCTGCAATATCGCCATCTTTCATGCTCTTCATTACTTTTTCGAAAGCTTCTCCCTCTTCGGATTCGCCTGCTGCATAGGATTCATCTGTGTTGGAGTAATTCTGTTCTTTGGCAACTTTCTTAATTGTCTTCTTGCCGCTCTGGATTTCTTTGAGAGCTTTTTCTGCTTTTGCTTTCACGGCCTTTTTCTCTTTTTTACTCATTTCTGTTGTCTGGCCGTTATCACCTGTCTTTGTTGTGGCAAATACAACTCTGTAGATTGTGGACTTTCTTGCTTCATCGTCTGTTACTGTAACTTTTTCTTTGCTTTCAATCTTCTTCTGAACCTTAGAAGCAAGTGTACTGTCTTCATAGATTTTTTCTACATCTTCACGAGTAGCACCACATTCTTTCATAACCTTTTTACCAGTCTTATCCTGATAATAGGAAAGTGCAGAATCACTGCACTGCTGTTTTTCTGAATGAGTTAACTTACAGTCATACTTATCTGCCTTTTTGATAAGGATGATGTTCTGTTTCATCTGGGAAATAACTTGCTTTTTTACATACTCTTCAAATGTCTGGTCATTCCCATCATCGTCTTTACCCATGGACATACTCCAGAAGTCACTTCCATAGTAACTGCTGTAAGTCTGCTCATACTGTGCGCTAAGCATCTTAGCATACAACCATGCTTCTTTTAATGTGACATCTGTTCCGTCATAGCTGAATAAAACTTTATTTCCATCCTGTGTTTTTGTTCCTTTTCCACTGCTTGATGTAGAACAGCCGGTCATGAGACTCAGGGCCATGATTACTACAAGAACGAGGGAAAGAACTTTTGTTAATTTCGCTTTCATTTGAACCTCCTATAATTTTACACTACATTTTTCTATTATAGTACAAAAGGAAGAATACAACAAGTAAATTCTGGTTTGTAGGGTTAGAGAAAGAAACAGGAACTCTGGTAAATTATTTTTCAGAGGGATTGACACTTGAAGCAACTTAGTAATTCCTTTGAATTAACAGGAAAATGCTAATTTTTAGCTACATTACCATACAGATTTTGATATTAGTTATTTATGATCCGGATTATTATCGTAAAATTGTTGAGATATTGTAACCATAGTTTGAATGTTAATCTTTAATATCTCATTTTACGGGAAGCCACAACCTATTAGAGAATCCCCAAATCCTCTAAGATAAGTTCTGATTTTGCTTCTACAGCCAACGAACAGCACCCAAAGAGAACCGATACCCTATATTTGTGGCCTGGGAGCAAAGGTTGGATGCGAGCGCTTTAAGCGAACATTCAACCTGCAGCGACTAAAGTCACAAATATAGGGTATCGGCTCTCTTTGGGTGCGTCTCCTTGCCTGCGGCAATCAGGATTTATCCTGTAGTTTTTGGATTTCCCCAATGATTTCCCTGACTTTTGCCAGTAAGTCTTTTTTCGGTATCCCTGTAGATTCGAACACAAACACCGGATTCGCTTCTGGTTTTATTTTCATCTTGTTGCGGTACTGTTTGAGGAAACCGTCAATTTCTTCAACGCGAACTTTCGCCCGTGGGTTCATGGTAAACAGGATTTTGCTTCCTTTCTGCTCGATGGAAAGAAGCCATGCCTGATGGGCTTCTTCTCTAAGGAGTGCAACGTCCATGAGGCGGATAAGTGGTGCTGGTGTATCACCGTAACGGTCGGTCATTTCTTCGATCATGTCCTCGGATTCTTCCTGCGTCTCGATAGTTGCGATTCGTTTATACCAGGAGAGTTTTTCGGATTCGCTCTTGATGTAGGTTTCCGGAATGTAAGCATCGATGGACAGGTCGATGGATGTGGTAAATGTATCGACTTCCTGCTGTTCGCCTTTCATTGTTAATACGGCCTCGTTGAGCATTTTGCAGTAAAGATCGTATCCGACGGATTCCATATGACCGGATTGTTCTGCACCAAGAAGATTCCCGGCCCCACGGATTTCGAGGTCACGCATAGCGATTTTGAAACCACTTCCTAAGTCAGTGAATTCACGGATAGCTTTTAATCGTTTTTCGGCTTCTTCTTTTAAGATAGAGTTTCTTCTATACATTAAGAATGCGTATGCAGTTCGGTTGGAACGGCCGACACGGCCTCTTAGCTGATAAAGCTGGGAAAGGCCAAATAACTGTGCATCCTGAATAATCATCGTGTTAACATTTGGGATGTCGAGTCCAGTTTCGATGATGGTCGTGGAGACTAAAACATCTATTTCTTTATTGATAAAGCCGGACATAATCGTTTCAAGCTGGCGCTCGCCCATTTGCCCGTGTGCATACTCTACTGTGGCATTTGGTAAAAGCCGTTGTAAGCCTGCTGCTACTTCATCGATATTGTTGACTCGATTGTATACATAGTATACCTGTCCGCCTCTGCCAAGTTCTCGTTCGATTGCTTCGCGGACAAGTTCCTCGTTGTACTCCATAACGTAGGTCTGAATTGCCCGGCGGTCCACTGGTGGAACTTCAAGAACACTCATGTCACGGATTCCGGCAAGACTCATGTGCAGGGTTCTTGGAATTGGGGTTGCGGACAATGCCAGAACGTCAACATCTTTCTTCAGCTGCTTGATTTTTTCTTTCTGTTTTACGCCAAAACGCTGTTCCTCATCAATAATAAGGAGTCCGAGATTCTTGTATTTGATATTTTTTGAAAGAACTTTATGTGTGCCGATGACAATGTCAATCGTTCCGTTTTTCAGTCCATCAAAAATACGTTTTTGTTCTTTTGGCGTGCAAAAACGAGAAAGCATGGCAATCTCGACTGGATAATGTTCCATTCTTTCTTTAAATGAATTGTAATGCTGCTGTGCTAAAATGGTTGTCGGTACAAGATAAACTACCTGTTTGCTGTCCATAACTGCCTTAAATGCCGCTCGGATTGCAACCTCGGTCTTTCCATATCCAACGTCTCCGCAGATAAGACGGTCCATAATTCGATGACTTTCCATGTCACGCTTGGTGTCTTCAATCGCGCTTAACTGATCTTCCGTTTCTTCATATGGAAATAATTCTTCAAATTCTTTTTGCCAGACGGTATCTTTGCCGTAAGCGTAGCCTTCTTTTGCCTGCCTCTCGGCATAAAGTTTTACCAGATCCTGTGCCGCAATCTGCACCTGCGAGCGAACCCGGCTTTTCGTCTTTTCCCATTCTGTGCCGCCAAGCTTATTCAGTTTTGGCTTTCTTGCACTTAAATTCGAATATTTCTGAATGAGTTCAAGCTGTGATGCCGGAACAAAAAGATTACTCGCATCTTTGTATTCAATATTGATGTAATCTTTCGTAATTCCATCGGACTCAATTTTTTCCATGCCACGGTAAATACCGAGTCCATATTTTTCATGGACAACATAATCACCGACTGAAATCTCCGAAAGAGAATTGATTTTCTGGCCACTGTACTGGCTTTTCTTCTTCGGCTTTTTGGCCTTTCTTTCCTTGAAAATGTCTTTTTCGGACAAAACGACAAATTTAAGCGTCGGGTACTCAAAACCATTTCCAAGTCGGCCACTCGCCACCATAATCTCCCCCGGTGCAATCGTGCGGTCAAAATCAGCTGCAAAATACGCAAGCAGACCATAATCCTTGATATTTTCTGCAAGACGCTTCGCCCTTGTTGTTGAAGAAGAAAGCAGCAAAATCCTGTAATTTTGCTTTTTCCAGTGTTCTAAATCCTTGATAAGCTGGTCAAAACTATTATTATATGAAAAAATGGACTTTGCCTCGATATCACAAGTGGTTTTCGGCTTGTAAAAAGCGTAATCCTGAATAACAGAACTGAGCAAAATAAGCGGTCCCACCATCACTTTTGACAGAATCTCCTCATATCCAAACAGCAAATCCGCCTGTCCCGGCAGCACATATCCACCTTCTAATCGACTCTGCATACAAAGGAAAAATTCTTCCTCATATGTCTTTCCTTTTTCCAGAACACGATGCGGTTCATCAATGAAAAAGAGTGTATTTTCTGGTAAATATTCAAGAAATGAAACCGTTTTCTCATAAAAATAGGACAATAATGCCTCACTTCCCTCTGCTGTTCCAAAAGAAAGAAGTTCCTCCTCTGTCCTTACCGTCATCTTCCGAAGACGTTCTTTTTCCGCAAAACGCTTTCTCTTCTTAAATGCTTCTTCCTGCTTCTTATACTCTTCCTTCATTCGGCGAACTGCCTCACCAATCTTATTTCTTGAAAGAATCATTTCTGTCGCAGGGTATACCTGAACCTCGTCCAGCTTTTCCACACTTCGCTGCGTTTCCGTATCAAAAGAGCGGATGGAATCCACTTCATCCCCCCACAGCTCAATTCGAACCGGAAGTTCCTCCGTCAACGGGAAAATGTCAATGATTCCCCCTCGGATACCGAACTGCCCTGGCGCTTCCACCAGGCCACTGTTTTCATATCCAAGCTCTGAAAGCTTGAGTTTTAATGCATCTGTATCAATAATTGATTCAAAATCAATCGTCAGGCAATGCTCCTTAAACTCCTCAAACGGAATCATTTTCTCCATAAACACATCAAGACAGGCAACAATCGTGAGAGGCTTTCCCTCCACAATCTTTTTTAAAATGTCCATTCGCTGCCGCTCAATGTGATTACTATGCACATCTGCACTGTAAAACAGCACATCTCTCGAAGGATACAGCACCGTATTCGGATCAAAAAAACTCAAATCCTGATACAGCTCCTTCGCCTTCTCTTCTTTATACGTCAATACAAACCGACAAGGAAAATCCTCCCCCAAATTTGGAATAAAGTGTGCTTTTTGAGAATCAACACAACCATTCAGGACGATGGGATAAGCCTGTTGGCTCATTGCGGTTTTTATATCAATATAAGTATCGAATTTTAAAAGAGGGTTTGATAAAGTTTTCATGATACCTCCTTTTATTTTGGTTGTTGCACTTTTCTGTTGCATGCTTGCTTTTACTATTATTTATAGCGCAACGGGAAAATATTTTCTCTCTATTCCAAAGTTTTTCTCTTCTTCTTTCCTACACTATATTTGTTCATAGCTTCTGCAAATTCGTCCTGTGCAAAAAGTTCTGCTGCTTTTTCGACTTTGTCTAATGCATCGGAGAGCAGTTCTTTTTCGTCGTCTTTGAAATGTCCAAGAACATAATCTGCGAGATCCTGTCCCGGATGTTTTTCGCCGCCGATACCGACACGGATTCGTGGAAAAGTGTCTCCTCCTAAATGTTTGATAATGCTCTTCATTCCATTATGTCCGCCGGCACTTCCTTTCGTGCGAAGACGAAGCACTCCAGGCTCTAAACTGATATCATCATAAATTACAAGAAGTTCTTCTTCCGGATCGATCTTGTAATATTCCACCAGACTACGGATACTCTCTCCACTCAGGTTCATATAAGTCTGTGGCTTCACAAGAAGCACTTTCTGTCCCTCGATCACTCCTTTTCCGATGAGGGCACGGTGTTTTTTAGTATCGACTGCTATCTGGTATTTCTCCGCCAGGCGGTCCACCACATCAAATCCAACATTATGTCTTGTCCCCTGATACTTTTCATCCGGGTTTCCAAGTCCTGCAATTATAAACATTCTATTCACCTCTGCTTTTTCTCTTTCCTGATTCTACTAAATCCTTTCTCTTTTGTCACGCATTTCTCATGCATAAACTATTTTTTCTTTTCATATAGTTTATTAAGCGGCATAACCTGCCGAAATTCCATACTGCCTAAGGAGGTTCTTTATGAATTCCAAAACAAAAATCATCGTACTTCACATGAAAGAAATTATCTATACTGTTATTTTTGCCACTTTAGGTATTCTCATCCTCTGCCTTTTATTCTTTATGTTCTCCGGAAACCGGCATTCCTCTGTATCCGACAAAAAATATACTCCCGGCGTTTATACCTCTTCTTTTACACTCGGAAATGAAGATCTGGAACTGGAAGTTTCTGTCTCTGACACCTCTATCAATTCCATCCGCATTTCCAATCTAAGCGAGACGGTAACTGCCATGTATCCTCTTCTTCAGCCATCTCTTGAGAATCTGGCTGACCAGATCTGTAAATCCCAGTCCCTTGATCATCTTACGCTTTCAAGTGACAGTCCCTATACTTCTCAGCTTCTTCTCAACACCATCCGTGATGCGCTCAAAAAAGCTGCGGCAACCAACTGATGCCGCAGCTCTTTTCCTTTTATTAACCTTCCACGATCAGATACTGTCCGTTCGGAAGTGCGAATACTTCTGAAGCCTCTTCCAGCTCTTCATCACTCATACCACTGATGTCTGCTCCGCTTTCATCCAGATAATCTCTCACATCCTTGATAGAATCTACAACAACCGCCATACAGTCTTCCAAAAACGCTTCTGCCTCTTCCAGTGTCTCTGCAACCGGCTCATCAAAAAGCTGTGACTGCATATTCAGGAATGTCTGCAGACATTCTTCATCATACTCATACATACAGGCAACCCTCCCTTATCTTTCTCACAGAAAAATTTTCTCATCTGAACTATAAATAGTTAAGCAATTCTTCAGCATGTGCAATTGTTGCATCTGCTCCTGTCTCCACAAGAAGTTCTTTGGTCCGGAATCCCCATTCTGCTCCGACTGTAAACATACCGGCAGCCTTCCCTGTCTTCATATCTACATCCGAGTCTCCTATGTATATTCCTTCTTCCGGCGATACCCCTAATTTATCAAGTATCCACAGAAGTCCTTCCGGATCCGGTTTCTTCGGAAATTCACCCGACTGCCCCTGAATATGGTCAAAATATCCTTTTCCAAATGTACTTTCCACTACATCGATCGCCTGCAAATGTGGTTTGTTGGAAAATACTGCAATCTTTATTCCCTTCTTCTTCAGTGAATCTAACATCTGAACAACGCCATCATAAGGACGTACATGGTACATACAATTTTCTCCAAAGATTCTGCTGTACACTTCCATACCTTCTTCAATCCTCTTAAGCTCTGTGTCTCCGGACGCACGAAGTGCACGTTCCATAAGGCATCTGGCTCCATCTCCAACGAAGCTTCGGCACTGTTCTTTGGTAATCGTCTCAAGTCCCATTTCTTCTAACGTCTTATTCGTTGAATAAGTCAGCGAATCCAGCGTATTTGTCAAAGTTCCATCCAAGTCAAAAATACACGCTTTATACATTGCTGTTCTCCTGTTCTTCTGTTCTATGATTATAATAGTATGAACCTTGACAAATTTCAACTGGAAATCTCTATTTTTCTATTCACTTCGCAGATATTGTCGCATAGCCCTGAGTGCATTCTTTTCCAGGCGGCTTACCTGTGCCTGTGAGATTCCGATTTCTTCTGCTACCTCCATCTGCGTTTTTCCTTCAAAAAAACGAAGTCTGATAATATACTTCTCCCTTTTTCCGAGTCGGTCCATTGCTGCCTGAAGAGACAGTTTCTCCACCCATCTGTCTTCTTTGTTCCTTTTGTCACTGATCTGGTCCATCACATACATAGCATCTCCATTGTCATTATATACCGGCTCATTTAAGCTGACCGGCATCTGAATCGCATCCAGCGCATAGACGATCTCTTCCTTTGCGATCCCGATTTCCTCTGCAATTTCCTGAACAGTAGGTTCTTTCAGGTTTACTTTGACATAATTTTCTTTCGCGTAAATGGCTTTATATGCCGTATCACGAAGTGACCTACTAACACGGATCGAATTATTGTCCCGGATGAACCGCCGGATTTCTCCAATGATCATCGGCACCGCATAAGTTGAAAATTTTACTTCCAGCTCCGGATTGAAATTATTGATTGCCTTGATCAGTCCGATGCACCCGATCTGAAACAGATCATCCGGATTTTCACTGCTTCCCGAAAAGCGTTTGATCACACTGAGTACCAGACGCAGATTTCCTTTGATATACTGTTCTTTTGCCTCCTCATCCCCCGCTTTGATCTTCTCAAAAAGCACCTCTTTTTCCCCGTCGCTAAGCAGGGGAAGCTTTGCTGTATTTACACCACAGATTTCTACTTTATTAAGTGCCATCAAAATATCCTCCTCATCTCTTATTTCTGGTACTAGAAATGATTCTCAGGGAGGACAGGAAATATTCTTTTCTGGGAAAAATATAAAAATTAATAGCCCTTGACAGTGTCAGAGAAGGTGGTCTTTGTGAAAACATTTTTCTTCTTTGACTTCGACGAGGATGATATCATCACCAATCTGGCAGATGCAGCACCAGGGAATGATGTATTCGCTTTCTCTGCCGGGAAAAAAACAGAATTTGCCGGGACCTGGAACGATGAGAGCAGTGATGGCTCCTGTTTTGCGGTCGAACTCCAGATCGACCGGGCAGCCAAGACTGCGACAGGTACAGGTATTGATGACTTCTTTCTGTCTAAGCTCACATAATCGCATGAATTTACCACTTTTTATAAAAGATATGCAAAATTTATCTGAAATATACAGGTGCATTTCTTGACATTGTTCGAAAAAATAAAGTATAATTATTTCATTAAAAGGGGAAAGAGGGGAAAATACTGTGAGATGCCCGTTTTGTAATCAGGATAACAGCAAGGTTGTAGACTCCCGACCGGTAGATGATACAAATTCAATCCGGAGACGGCGAATGTGTGAATCCTGTGGAAAAAGATTTACGACATACGAAAAAGTTGAAACTATTCCATTGAGTGTCATTAAGAAGGATCAGACACGTGAACAGTATGACCGTTCCAAGATTCAGGGCGGAATTCTGCGTGCCTGCTATAAGAGACCGATTCCGGTGGAAAAGATCGAGTCGCTGATGGATTCTATAGAGGGAGATATTTTTGACACAGCAGACAAAGAAATTTCCAGTACCCGCATTGGTGAGATTGTCATGGAACATCTGAAGGACCTGGATGCAGTTGCTTATGTTCGCTTTGCTTCTGTCTACAGAGAATTTAAGGATGTCAGTACATTTATGGATGAACTGAAGAAATTTATGGAACCATAAAGAAAACATGAAAATATAAAAAGGCGCTTCGGATCAGAAATCCGGAACGCCTTTTGGATTATACATACGAATGAACAGGAGATTAAACAATACCCTGAGCCATCATTGCATCTACAACCTTTTCGAAACCTGCAATGTTAGCACCAACAACGAAGTTGTCCGGCATATCATAACGTTTTGCAGCATCGCTGATCTTAGCATAGATGTCAACCATGATCTGATGAAGTTTGGCATCAACTTCTTCGGATGTCCAGGAAAGTCTCTGAGAGTTCTGGCTCATTTCCAGTGCGGAAGTAGCAACACCACCTGCATTGGATGCTTTTCCAGGAAGGAAGAGAACACCGTTTGCCATAGCGTAGTCTGTAGCTTCTCTTGTAGTAGGCATGTTTGCACCTTCTACGATATATTTGCATCCGTTTGCAATCAGAGTTTTTACGCCATCAAGGTCAAGTTCGTTCTGAGTTGCGCATGGAAGATATACATCACATTTGATGTTCCAGATGCCAACACCTTCTGTGTAAGTAGCGCCTTCTACACGGTCAGCGTATTCTTTGATACGTCCACGTTTTACTTCTTTGATATCTTTGACAATGTCAAGGTTGATTCCGTTTGGATCATGGATATATCCGTTAGAGTCGCACATTGCAATAACCTTTGCACCAAGCTGAGTAGCTTTCTGCACTGCATAGATTGCAACATTACCGGAACCTGTAACAACAACAGTTTTTCCGTCAAGAGAATCGTTGTGGTCTTTCATCAGTTCGTTCAGAATATATACAACACCGTATCCGGTAGCTTCTGTACGGATCAGGGAACCACCATAGGTAAGTCCTTTACCTGTCAGAACGCCTTCATAAAGATCACGAACACGTTTGTACTGTCCGAAGAGATATCCAATCTCACGTCCGCCAACACCGATGTCACCAGCCGGTACGTCTGTGTCTGCGCCGATGTATTTGCAGAGTTCTGTCATAAAGCTCTGGCAGAATGCCATAACTTCTCTGTCAGATTTTCCCTTAGGATCGAAATCAGATCCACCTTTACCTCCGCCGATCGGAAGTCCTGTAAGAGAGTTCTTGAAAATCTGCTCAAAACCGAGGAATTTGATAATACCAAGGTTTACAGATGGATGAAGACGAAGACCTCCCTTGTATGGTCCAATCGCACTGCTGAACTGTACACGGTATCCTGTGTTAACCTGTACCTGACCCTTGTCATCTACCCACGGTACACGGAACTTAATCTGTCTCTCAGGCTCTACCAGTCTCTCAAGAAGAGCTTCTTTACGGAATTTTTCTTCATTTGCTTCAATCACAACACGAAGAGATTCCAGTACCTCTTTTACTGCCTGATGGAATTCCGGCTCAGCCGGGTTTTTCTTTACGACTAATTCAATCACTTCATCAACGTATGACATTTCTCAACTACCTCCTAAAATAAATATAACGCGAAGACCTGTTGTCTGCCGCGTTCGCTTGAGACTTCTTTGTCTACTCGTTTATTTTAAAATCTAAATGAAAGATTGTCAACAATTTATTGCATCATTTTAAAGTTTTATCACTTTAAGCCACTGAAATTGCATAAACAATACTGACAAAATTCATCTTCCTATAATTCCTCTAATTTTTATCAGGAAAAGTTTTGACCGTCTGCAGCATTTTATTTCCCTGCATAGCTTTAAGATATCAACACCTTTTTATATCATGAAATTTTTCCCGACATATAAAAAAGCGAAGCACCATTCCGGTACTCCGCTCATCTGCACATATTAGTTATATTTACGTTTTCTAGCAGCTTCAGATTTCTTTTTACGTCTTACGCTTGGCTTTTCGTAATGCTCTCTCTTACGAATTTCCTGCTGAATGCCAGCCTTTGCACAGTTTCTTTTGAATCTGCGTAAGGCACTATCTAACGTTTCGTTTTCTTTAACGATTACATTTGACATAGTCTC
>OLSF01002392.1_pt1 | contig 14707 bp, 8 predicted proteins | sample 1672301 | NCBI WGS metagenome assembly OLSF01 (sample SAMEA3136669, study PRJEB25190) | human gut metagenome | biome: human gut; feature: human-associated habitat; material: faeces | place: Austria | collected 2013
CTAGCACCATTTTTCTCTGTTTGCAGCAATTGTTCGCCCAAAATGATAAAAAAGTCGATATTAAGCAGCCTTTCCTACCGCTTTTTTGAAGCATCATTGCTAGTTTTTTTAGATTCATGCAGGCAAAGGTAAGCCCGACCTTCATTTCCATTCGAGCCTTACCATACATTTGTGTATAACGAAAACCATGATTCTCCTTTGCTGTTCCAAAGATTCGTTCAATGGTTTCCTTTCTTTGCTCATATAATTTTTTCATTCCCAAAGTATGACGAACATCTTCACATTGCTCCATATAATTTTCCCATATATGTCGTGTTATCAGTTTCACATGATTTTTGCTTTCTGTACATTGAGATAAATATGAACAATTTTCGCATACATTTCCACAGCTTTTATATTCACGATATCCATCACGATTGGTTGTACTATATTTCAAAACTTGATTGTTTGGGCAAATATAGCAATCATAGTATTCGTCATAAGCGTATTCGTATTTTTTAAAGAATCCCTCTTTGGTCATTGGACGCTTGTACGGAAAAAGTGGTGTAACTCCATCATCTATAAGAAGCTTTGCTATTGCTGGAGTTTTATATCCGGCATCTGCAACAAGTGTTTTTATTCCAATATTTTTAATTTTATCATATAATCCTTTAAATGTTCTGCTGTCATGTAAGTTTCCAGGGCTGACTGTATAACCTAGAATCCATCCATTTTTATCACAAGCGGTTTCAACGGCGTATGCAAAAACATGTTTATGTTCACCTTTACGAAACCAACCACTTTCCGGATCAGTGGTACTAGATTTTATTGTTTTTTCATTTGAAGTTCCTCCGCCAGACAAAGGAGGGTGATTATTATCGTCTTTATCTTTTAATGGTTTTTTGTGATGCTCTTGTCGATCTTTATTAATTTCAGTTTTTAACATATCTTCATAAAAAAGAGCTTCTTCCTTAGCAATTCGTTTTTGCATTTTTCTACTGTTTGCACGGGCTTTTACATGAGTAGCATCTACAAAAATCTCTGTTGGGTCAACCAATTTAAACTTGTAGCATTCTTCTAAAATATGAGCAAAAATCTGCTCAAATAAGTCGGTATCTTTGAATCGTCTTGTATAATTCTTTCCAAAGGTTGAAAAGTGTGGAACTTTATCTGTCATATCAAGACCAAGAAACCATCGATATGCAACGTTTACTTCAATTTCTTTTACTGTCTGACGCATGCTCTTGATTCCATACAGATACTGAATGAGAGGTATTTTAATCAATGTCACAGGATCCATGCTGGGCCGACCGGTATCGTGCGAATATTTGTCTTTCACTAAATCATAAATGAAAGTCCAATCGATTGCTTTATCAATAATTCGAAGAAGATGATCCTTAGGAACCATTTCATCCATACATAACAAATGAATTTGTTCTCTCTTTTTATCAGCATTTTCAGTCATCATATGAAATCACCACCTAGTATTTTATACTTCTATTATACCAAAAAAGCACCGAAAAGTCGCTAAAAAATCGCACTTTTCAGTGCTTTAATACGAGAAAAATCCACGACATTTGTCGTGGACTTTGTCTACAGTCTGAAAGAACTGATTCCGTAGAATCAGTTCTTTTTTCATGTGCTTTTCTTATAATTTAATTTTGCTGACAACAAACCCAAATTCGGAGCTATCGTCTTTTTCCAAATACACCTTGTATTTTTGCGATACTCCTTTGACACTACTGCCCACATTCGTCAGATACGCTTCCACTGTAAGCTTGTATTTACCCTCTTCATACTCGGTAATCTTTTTCACTTTCATCTGATAATCTTTTCCCGGAATCCGCATGGAATTAAACACAATTGTATTTCCGGTCGGACGGTACACATAGCCCGGATAAGTTCCGGTATACGCAAATTTGTATTTGTAATTGCCGCCAAAAATCTTTTTAATTTCTTTCTTAGCTTCCTTCTTCACTTTGGACATTGAATCACCATACCGCAGTGTCTTATCCGAATGTTCCAAATTAAAAATTGCCATCGTCGTCACAAAGGTCGTGTCAAATTTAAATCTATGAGAACCATTTGCATAAAACGATGCGCTGTATGCCAAAAATGGTTTCAACCGTTCTGTCAAAGGTTTCATCTCTTTTTTCATTGTCTTCGTTACATCCGATGGAGTAAACGCATACGGCGTAGCTGTCAGTGCCGGCGTAGCTGTTGCCTTTGCTGCCGGATTATCTGAATCCTTTCCGGATTTTCCTGAATCCACAATCTTATTCTGCTCTGTCGTCTGACCCTTATTAAACGACGGCATCGTAATTTTCCCTGTCCATATAAGATAGGTAAGTACTGCTGCAATGATAACAACAAAAACCGCAATCATACTTCCTATAAATGCCTTACTAGACAACATCCGCTGCATCCATCCGATTCGATTTCCGCAATAATAGCAGAATGTATCATTTTCCCTTAATTCTGTTCCGCACTTTTTACAGTACATGGTATCCTCCTTTACTCATTCTTTTGTTCTCTATTTTACCCTCATAATACATCTATCAAATAGGGTTTGTCAACATTTACAATCCGTGATATAATAATATTCTTGATATGATGAAATTTGGGAACATTTCCTGGGAGGAGGTAAAAAGTTGAGTCAGAATCGAATTAAAGGGACTTTGAAATCTTATTTGCGATGGCCGCTCTTATTAGGGCTTTTATTAATCGCAATGAATGTTCATATTTATATAACCAACCTGCGTGCCGGCATTATTATGAGTATTTACGTTTTATTTTACTTAATCATTGCCAGTGTCTTATACTTTTTCAAACGAGGTGCTGTACTGCGCAACTTAGTCGATTACTCGATGCGATTTCACGTCACGGTTAATAAACTTGCCACGGAATTAGACATTCCGATTTGTATTTTGGACACAAATGGAGTCTGTGTGTGGGATAACAAGAATTTCCGCAAACAATTCTCCGACAAATTATCAAAAAACTACCATATAAACGATGCCATTCCGGCTCTCACCAAAGAATATCTTCCGGAGGAAAATTATGAGACAACAGAACTTCATTTTCATGTGGAAGAAACTTACTTTAAGGCAATTACGCAATTGGTTTCTCTGGAAAAGGCACCGGATGCCCTCCATAAAAACGCCGGACAGGTGGGAATCGGTGACGCTTTGTATGTCATTTACATTTATGATGAAACCGAAATTGTGCACTATATCCGTGAAAACTACGACCAGCGTGTCAATGTCGGCTTGCTCTACATCGATAATTACGATGAATCCCTTGCAAATGTTGACGATGTACGCCGCTCCTTATTGGCTGCGATGGTTGATCGAAAAATCAATAAATACATGTTAAGCATTGATGCGATTACGCGTAAAATTGAAAAGGATAAATACATTTTCCTCTTCCAGCATAAATATCTGTCAAAATTGCAGGCAGACAAATTCTCGCTGCTTGATGATATCCGCTCGATTAATGTGGGAAATGATACTTCCATTACCATTAGTATGGGAATCGGAATTCAGGCAAACACCTACCGCAAACGTCAGGAATATGCCCGCAGTGCTATTGATTTAGCACTTGCCCGCGGTGGTGATCAGGTTGTCATTAAGACAAAAGACAATTTACTTTATTATGGTGGAAAAAGTATTCAGCAAGAAAAAAATACACGCGTTAAAGCCCGCGTAAAGGCACAGGCACTGCGTGATTCCATTATTAATGCTGATAAAGTAGTCATTATGGGACACCGTCTGCCGGATGTCGATGCAATTGGCAGTGCTATTGGTATTTACCGAATTGCACAGTCTCTGGAAAAACCAGCGAAAATCATTGTAAATCAGGTAACTTCTTCACTGGCACCGCTTTTGAAATTATTTGAGAACAACAAAGATTATCCGGATGGCACTTTTGTTACAAGTGAGAATGCGAAGGAATTTATCGGAAATGGAAACGGAGTTTTACTTGTGGTCGTTGATGTTAACCGTCCATCCTACACCGATGCACCGGATTTGATTCCGATAGTTTCCTCTCTAGTGGTTATCGACCATCACAGACAGACCGGTGAATCCTTTGAAAACCCTACTCTCTCCTATGTTGAGCCGTTTGCTTCCTCAGCCAGTGAGATGGTAGCAGAAATTTTACAGTATGCCGGTGAGGAAATCCGTGTAAAAGCCGTAGAAGCCGATGCCCTTTATTCCGGTATTATGGTTGACACGAATAACTTTATGAATAAACCGGGTGTGCGCACCTTTGAAGCGGTTGCATTCCTGCGTCGTTCCGGAGCAGATATTATTCGCATTCGCAAAATGTTCCGTTCCGACATTGAAGAATACAAAATTCGAGCTGAAGCAATACAAAATACAGAAATTTTTATGGATTGTTTTGCTATTTCTCCTTGTAATGCGGATAACTGTGAATCGCCAACCATTGTTGGTGCAAAAATTGCCGATGATCTTCTTGATATCAAAGGCATCCGCGCTACTTTTGTATTAACTGCCTATGAAGGTAAAGTTTATATCAGTGCTCGCTCCATTGATGAATTAAATGTTCAGGTTGTCATGGAAAAAATGGGTGGGGGCGGCCACATTACCAGTGCCGGTGCCCAGCTTGAGAACTGTACACTGGAAGAAGGCGCTGAACAAATCAAACAAATTTTAACTAAAATGAAAGAAGAAGGTGACATATAATGAAAGTAATTTTACTCGAGGATGTGAAATCCGTTGGAAAAAAGGGTGAAGTTGTAACCGTAAAAGACGGCTATGCCAAAAATTTTATTTTGAAAAAAAATCTTGGCGTAGAAGCAACCTCAAAAAATTTAAATGATTTAAAACTTCAGAAACAAAATGACGAAAAGGTTGCTGCAGAAAACTTGGAGAAAGCACAGGAATTCGCCAAAGAGCTGGAGACAAAATCCGTTGAAGTTGCCATTAAAGCAGGTCAGGACGGACGCGTTTTTGGTTCGGTGTCCACCAAAGAAATTGCTACCGCTGCCAAAGAACAGCTTTCCTATGATTTGGACAAGAAAAAAATGCAGTTAAAGGAGCCAATCAAAAACATTGGAACTTACCATGTGCCAATCCGTCTGCACCCAAAAGTAACAGCCGAACTTAAAGTAATTGTTAAAGGAAAATAATCATGGATGAAACCGTAATCAAACGAGTTATGCCGCATAATGGAGAGGCAGAAGAAGCAGTTATCGGTTCAATGCTTCTTGACCAGGATGCGGTAGTTCTCGCTTCTGAAAAACTAAATGAAGATGATTTTTACAATGCCAGGTACCGCATTTTGTTTTCCGCTATAGTGGAATTGTTTCATGAAGGACGTCCGGCAGACTTAGTTACTCTTGTGGATAAACTTCATGAGAAAAACGCTTCCGATGACATTTGCAGTGTTGAGTTTCTCAGTAATATCATTTCCGCCGTTCCTACATCAGCCAATGTCCGCTACTATGCGGATATTGTTGAACAGAAATCACAACTGCGCTCGCTGATTCGAACAACGGAGGACATTGCCAACCGATGCTATCAGGATTCCGCTAATGTTGCTGAGCTGATGGATGATACGGAACGCAAAGTTTTTGAACTCGTGCAGGGACGCGCCTCCTCTGAAAATTTTACACCAATTAAAGAGGTTGCCCTGGAAACACTTGAGAGTATTCAAAAAGCTGCTCAGAACAACAGTGATGTAACCGGAATTTCGACCGGCTTTATTGATTTGGATTATCGAACAGCCGGCTTGCAGCCATCCGATTTAATTTTGATTGCTGCCCGCCCATCCATGGGAAAAACTGCTTTTGCTCTGAATATTGCCGAAAATGTTGCTATGATTAATCATATTCCAACTGCTATTTTCAGTCTGGAAATGAGCAAAGTGCAGCTTGCCAAGCGTTTGGTTGCCATGAACTCAAAAGTAGATTCCCAAAGAATCCGAATCGGTGAACTGGAAGATGATGAATGGGCAAAGATTACCGAGAGTTCTATTATCCTCGGTGAATCAACGCTTTATATCGATGATACCGGCAGCATTTCCATCAATGATTTACGAAGTAAATGCCGTAAACTAAAAATGGAAAAAGGCCTCGGTTTAATCATTATCGATTACCTTCAGCTCATGTCCGGTAACAGCGGTTCAAAAAACATTTCCCGCCAGCAGGAAATTTCGGATATTTCACGTTCCTTAAAATCTCTGGCACGTGAACTGGACTGCCCGGTAATTGCGCTTTCCCAGCTCAGCCGTAAAGTAGAAGAACGTGAGGACAAACGGCCAATTCTTTCTGATTTGCGTGAATCGGGAGCGATTGAGCAGGATGCCGACGTTGTTATGTTTTTGTACCGCGATGAATATTACACAAAAGACGCTTCTACCAAAAAGGGAATCACCGAGATTATTATTGGTAAGCAGCGTAATGGTCCAACCTGTACCGTCGAACTTAAGTGGTTGAACCAGTACACAAAATTTGCAAATCTGGAATATCACGACGAATAAATTCCATTTTCTCTGTCGAATCGGGGCTTTGGCTCCGATTCTTCTTGTTTTTTGTCGTCCTGTGTCACACTGTTTTTTTACATTTAATGCATGTCCAATCAATCGACATTTTTCCCATGCTATAATAAAAAAAAATAAAACAGGAGGTTATCTACATGGAAGCAAAACAATATACCATTTCGGAAGCGGCAAAAAAACTTCACGTAGGCTCTCACGTTCTGCGCTTTTGGGAAGAGGAACTTCACTTGAATATCCCGCGGAACGAAATGGGGCACCGCATTTATTCGGAAAAAGAAATGAAACAATTAGAGCAAATTATTAATATGAAGAAAGACGGTTTTTCCTTAAAAGACATTGAACACAAACTCTCACTAAAATCATCCGGCCAGGTAATTCCCTACCCGGTTTCCGAGTCGGAAATTTCCCCAAATGACAAAATGATACAGTTTAAAACCATTCTTTCCCGTATTGTCTCCGATGCTATAAGGGAAAATTCTGACAGTCTTACATCGGATATTGCGGATACTGTATCGGTGCAGGTCAACAAAGAATTGGATTATCTGTTTCGCGAAAAAGAAGAGTCAGATGAAAAACGTTTTCGTGAACTGGATGAAACTATTCGCAGTTACCAGAAGGCAAGGCAGGAAATTGCAGCCACGCAAACAACTGCAAATAAGGAAAAAAAACGTCATGTTTTTGGCAAAAAATAGTACTGTAATTATTTTCATTTCCTCTTGATTTTGAACTATTAAAATGATATAATATATCCACGCAAAGCGATTGATTTTTGTCTATTTAGCACGAAAATCAAAAAACATTTTAATATTAAAAAAGGAGGAATTTGAAATGTTCGCTAAAATTTCAAAAAAAGTTGTAGCTGTAGCTTTAGTTGCAACTATGGCTGTTACCACCGCTGCAGTAGCAAGTGATGATACAGCTAGCGCAGCAATGAAGAAAAAAGCTTCTGTTGTGCAGGGTAAGGAAGTAAAATTGACTGCAAGTGGAAGTGCAACATGGTCATCCAGCAATGATAACATTGCTCACTGCCAGAAAACAAAAGGCAAGTCCATCAAAGTTCTTGGTATCAAAAAAGGTACCGCAACAATCACTGCAACTGTAGGCGGAAAGAAACAGACATGTAAAGTATCTGTTAAAAACGCAAAGAAGGGTACAGTAATTTACAACTTCGCTAAATCTACTAACCCGGATAACCATCCACCATACAAAGCTGATTACTCTGAGTTCAAATATAACTCATTCCGTATCTGGCTTTGTGACGCAACATTCTGGGGCGAGAAAACTTACATCTCTCCTGACTACCGTGGACGTAAACTGAAAATTTCTTTGAAAGTAAAGAACTCCGGTAAACGTACACTTCCAGAAATGGGTGTTTGCTTCAACTATACTAAGGGTGGAGACACAGGTGCTTACCCATGGGCTCTTCATGTTTCTGCTAAGAAACTGAGCGCTAAAGTTAAGAAAGACAAAACACATAAGCACTGCAAGATTGTCACAAAAGCTATGAAGAAAGGTAAATCTTACACCTTTAACTTCACATTTACAATTCCTAAGAATGCTGTAAATGGTGACACAGACAAAGATACAGGTGCTAACTACCCAATCATGATGTACATCCCGAACATGAAAGATACTTCTCCATACAAAGAAGGAGATTCTATCACAGTTCAGAAATGTGTAATCAAAGTTGCTTAATTGTAAGTAATGAGAACGCTAAAAAGGCTGTTGCTTCGGCAACAGTCTTTTTTTTACCCATTGTAATAGGGTAGAAGGTAATATCAAAGGAGTTCACGGACACGCTTGGTCTTGGCTATATCCTTCCCACTACTAGGGCGGATTAGGGCTTTTCACCCATTAGTGACGTGCGCCGCCAGGCGCACTAAAAAGGATCTTGCCCCTTCCTCCTGCGAGGAAAGAGACAAGATCCTTGATAATCCTGCCGCGATATCACTCGATGCCATCCCAAGCCCATTCACTGTCCATTCGTCGTTGTCTCACACCATCCAGCAACTCTCTACAGACTCCCTGAACACTTACTACTGATTTTTCTATCCATCTCCAATTTACTCATATTTTTTTCATGTCAACATTGTTTTACGATATTTACTGGGAGACATACCATACAGACGGGCAAATACTTTCGAAAAGTACAACTCATCTTTATAGCCAACCAAAAAAGCAATCTCTTTAATCTTTTTCTGAGTATGAATCAGAAGTTCCTGTGCCTTTTCCATTCGATAAGAAGTAATATAATCTTGTATTGACTTCTGATATATTAATTTAAAGCAATGGGACAAGTGCGTACGCGATACACCAATTCGTTTTGCCATGTATGTAACAGAAATTTCTTTTTGATAATTCTGTCTGATTTCGTTCATTACCTCAAAAGCATATTTTGCAGCACTCGTCTGCATTTGTGCACCAACTTTCATTTTCATTTTCGCACTGCGAATGCACTCGTCTGTACTAGAAATAGTTCCCACTTCCTTAACAAACCATCCATAGCGTACTTCTATGAAAAATTCTTTATTCCATGAAATATTCACTTCATTTACTTCATTAACAAAATTTTGTGCAAGAACTTCTATTTCTTCCTGCATTTTATCCTCTAGTAATAGGCAAAAATCACTTCCTCCTAATCGTCCTAACACATGTTTTTCCTGCTCAAAATTTTTAAAAACAGACTTCATACACAGAAGGATTTCATTTGATTCTTTTTTTCCATATATTTCTGTTATTTCCTGTAAATTGTCTAATCTTACATAGAAAAAGACACAATTAACTCCTGCTACTGTCGCATCATGTAGCATTTGTGTAGCCATTTCATGAAACCCATACGGATTATACATATGTGTAACCGAATCTCGTCGAATAAGACGTATTTTATCGTTGCTTAACTGTTCAATTTGATTTTGTATATAAATATTTTCTAACACGGTGCAAATGTTTATCACAAAAGATTGATAAAAATCTTCTGCCGCATAAAATCGATTATTAAAAAACGAAATGATTGCATAACCAAAACAATGCTTTCGATAATGAAGCGGGTTGATATAAAAAACACAAGGCCTGTCCGTCACTTCGTCGGCAGGCAAAAGATTTTTTCTTTTAAAAAGTCTTTGTGGCATCGGCACTTCAATTGACTTTTTCTTTCCATAATAGGCATGTAATAACATTTCCATTTCATCCTCATATGGACTTTTTCTAGAATCATCCAATTCATATTTCTCATCCGGATTTAGGCATATATAAAAGTCTGAAACACCCGTGTTTCCTTCTACAAACTTTCCAACTAAATCCGGAAGGCCCTGATAATCTCGTATTCCTTCCATCTGAAAAACCATAAACATATTCTGCTTATACATGTGAACCAAACGCCGATTTTTTTTAAATTGTTTACGAAAAATTTGTTTCGCTTCTTCTGCTTCTTTACATCCACAGGAATTTCGATACTGATTTTGCGTTGAAATATAATATTGCTTTTCTAGTTTTTCGCCTCGTTCCGCCTTTTTAATAATTTCCATAGCACATCTCGCAAAATTTTCTGGGCAAGCTTCAACTGTTGTCAACATTGGATATATATCTCTAGCCTCCTCAACATCATCAAATCCCGTCACAATAATATCCTCCGGTACACGGAATCCTCGATCGCACAGTTCTTCACATACAGAAATTGCCATATAATCATTGGCACATAGAATTGCATCAGGTCTTTCATCATCCAGTGAAAGAAAATAATCAACTGCTTCTTTACCAATGTTATACCACAAATTCCCCATAAAGATATATTCCTCACGAAAGGCAACACCTCTGCTTTTCATTCTTTCGCGAAATCCGTCCTCCCTCATACGGATATCATGCATGTAAGAGGGACCAGACAAGTAATAAATCCGCTTTGCGTTATGTTCATCTACCAAATGATCAACCATAGCCATAATAGCCTTTTTATCATCGCTGAGCACACTAATAAACTCATCTCTTTTTTGTCGAATGCTAATCACAGGGCAATGCGCCTTTTCCTTTACTTGCTCAATTAATTTTCCTACCATGCCAGGAATATCAAACACATCAAGGCATAAAATAATCCCATCCAATTCGTCATAATTTGGAATATAAAGACAATTGCTTTCTCCTTCCACATAATCATGATTGTTATCGTATTCACCAAAAGTCGAAAAAACAACCAAATTGTATCCATTTGCCACCGCTTCATCAGCCAGCGCACCACACAGGGTGCGCTGGAAATATTCTGGAAGCTTGCAAACAAATACACCTATCGTTTTTTTTCGGTTGTTAAGCATGTATGATATCCTTTCGCAATTTTTTACTTATTTTCCGAATTGTATCCAATCAATCTGAAGTCCCGGTTTATTTGTCTGTATATAAATTTTTGTACTTCCTGTAACCGTAGGCCACAAAGAATTCTCAGTCTCTTTCCAGGAACCATTACCTAGATTATACACCGTTGCCACAGTAGAATTTAAACTTCCACTTCGTACAAACAACTGTCCACTATTATCTGGCTCTTTCACATAGGCAGTTATACTCTTTGCGGTTTCACTTCCAAAATCAAGATTAAACGCTATATATGAACTCGTACTGTTTAAGGTGACTTTTCCATCTTCAATCGTTACATCATCGGAACTTTCAAAGTCTGTAGCCTTTATTTTTTCAAATGGCCCGGACACTACCGGTACATCAGGTAACTGACTATCCTTTATCGTAATCGACATAACAGCATTTTTCCCCGCATCGAAGACAAATGTCAATTTCGTTACGCCTACTGCCTGTTTGGAAAGATACTCTTTGCAAATAGACACTATATCACCACTAATGGTATAGTCATTTCCTTTTTCTAACACTGTATTCCCGTTTCGAATTTCTGATAACGTTCTAACACCATTTAAAATAATTTTTGTTGTCACATCTTCTTGCTTATCTGCACTCAAATCAAATTCGGCACTTGTTGTTGATATTTTGCCATTCACGTCTACTACCGGCGTATCACCTGACAAATATGCGCGGAATTTACCACTGCAATGTAACAATCCCATCATATAAAGGCATCCATCATAGTATCGATATTTCCCTGTTGTTGGAGAAATGTTCCAAAAATCCTCAAGGAATGACCATGATTTTTTGTCACTAGATGCCAGACTCGCTGTTGCATTCATAGCAACCAATCCCGGAGAATGATCAGGACTAAGATTCTTTCCATCTAATGACCACTGATTTCCATAACTATCAACACCCTGGTCGTAGAAGAACGACTGGATTCTATTCGCGTGCGTGGTTGCCCAGTCATCCTGCGCCCACCATGCATAGTCGCAGGCAATATTAGCTGCAATTCGCCATGCATCAAATCGGAAATCACCATGATTTCCTTCGTTCTTAGCAGCCCCTGAATATTCGGAATAATCCGGACCTAATCCGGTTTTTTCATTTGTTGCATCTTTAAAATGCTGTCGACTAGCTTCAGCTGCCTCGCTCCAGAAATCTTTGTCCTGCTCTGCCTCTCTCGCCCAAACTTCATAAAATGCCGGCAAATGATACGATGGATCACTATATGTTGCAGCGTTTCCAATTGGGCAGAATACAGGCATTTTATGTTCTTTGTTAAACATATTCACACCTTGACCATCATCTGCCTGATGAAGCATCGTTGTCAAGATTTCCTGCGCTTCTTTGTTATAGTTATAAATTCCTTCACCATTTCCCCAGCGCGCTGATGCAAACAATAACGATGTTACAAAATATTCCTCGCCGTCTGATGCCGGCGTATTCTCCATTTTGCTTCCATCCGTTCTCATCTTCCAGGCAAAATATCCTTCATACTCTCCACTTGTATGCTGCATATAAGTTTTTGCCCATTTCCACAGACGATTAAACTCTTCCTGCTTGTCCATTTGAACGCAAATCATCATACCATAAGACATTCCCTCAGAACGTACATCATCGGTATCTGCTGTATAAATATAAGCCATATCATCCCCTACCGGATAATAGATTCGTTCTTCGTCAGTACCATAAAAGAATTTTTGCCAGGCCGATTCGACCTTCTCATCTATCTCTGCATCTGAATATCCTAATTCCTTAAACAAATTTCTGTACTTTCCTGTAGACACAGCTCCAACTGATGCTGGTGTTGGAGCATCCGGCAATGGTTTCACATCACCAATGTAATAAAGTTCATAACCATATACACAGGTATTATTCGATCCATCATCTGTTTCAAGTAAAAATTTTATTTCCTGATCTCCTGTTGCATCTGTCATTTTAAATTCAAGAGACTGCTCCGACAACGTAGTTCCAGTAAATCCAACTGTTCCAACTTTCTTTCCGCCAATATATACGGAAACCTTCGCCGTTGACGAATTATCAGATGCTCCTTTAACCACCATACGGTATTTTTTATTTGTTCCTTCAAAATTGTAAGATGTGCTGCAATAATCACCATTACCATACAACACTACTTTATCACCATCAACGCCAGCATAACTTCCTCCGCATGTCATTTTACTGCATTCTCCGCTACTTACCAATTTCGGTTCCTGACTTGCGGACGGTGTTGGTGTTACCGCTGGCGTGGCCGTTGGCTGTTCCGTTGGTGTCGCCGTTGACTGTTCCGTTGGCGTAGCTGTTGGCTGTTCCGTTGGCGTCGCTGTTGGCTGTTTCGACGGCTCTGCCGTTGGCTGTTTCGACGGCTCTGCCGTTGGCTGCTTCGACGGCTCTGCCGTTGGCTGTTTCGTCGGCTCTGCCGTTGGCTGTTTCGTTGGCTCTGCCGTTGGTGTCGCCGTCGGTGTCGCCGTTGGTGTCGCCGTCGGTGTCGCCGTTGGTGTCGCCGTTGGCTGTTTCGTTGGCTCTGCCGTTGGCTGTGCCGTTGACCCCGTCGTCGTAGTTACCACCGGCTCATTCTTTTTTGCCACAACCTTCACTTTTAATTTACACTTTTTCTTCTTGCCTTTTGCCTTTTGTGTTATATACACTTTAGCATTTCCAGCTTTCTTAGCATAAATTTTTCCTTTTTTATTCACTGTCACAATCTTTTTGTTTGAAGACTTGAATTTGAATATCTTCTTTATCTTCTTGGATGAAACTTTTTTTCCGCGCAACTTTAGCTTTAACTGTAATTTCTTTTTTTCTCGAATCACTAAAACACCTTTGGTCATCTTATTTGTTACAGTAATTCCCTGCTTTTTCTTTTTTGCTTGCGAGAGATTTGGAGCTGCGCCCAAAGTGGTCGTAAGCACAAGACAAGCAACAAGGAAAAAAACAAAAAGGTTTTTTCTACGTTTTGCTAAACTCATGATTATTATCCTCCTATAATGAATATTTTTTCATATTATACTACAACTAACAGCCTAATTCGATGGAAAAATGTATTTTAAATATATGGATAATTGTCATCATCCCATGAGTTATTACATTCTTTTTCTCCATGTTTTTTTCATAAAATATACAAACCATTATTCTTACAATTCTTTGGGAATTAAAAGAATATTGATACAGTGGATATAAGGATAGTAATTCAATTCTTGTCCCCATGTATGTAAAACCTGAATAATGCCAAGTGTTGCCCCGAGATACATTTTGTTTTCCAATAATTCCAAAAGTGTCTCGGCGGAGCATTTATGAAACAAGGAACACAAAAGTTTCTGATTAGAACAGACCAAAGAATTTAGTTCGGCAAGTTTGGTGACACCAAGAGGAAAAAGGATAAAAATACATCGAAAATCCCCCGGAAGGAATGACATCCAAGGACATTCGCCGTATGAGCGAAGTGGAACTTCCAGACATGGACTATTTTCTAAATAAGTTGACCTTGATGACGATTTTAGAGAAGAATCTTTTTACATCTTTTAAATCCCAAACCATCTATTTGCCATGTCCACATATCTGCGGGCTCTTTTCCATTTAGGAAAGCGCCGCATACGGTCTTTCCTATAAAGTAAAGTTACAAAAGACTCCGATTAATAATCAGAGTCTTAGAAAAGAGGCGACTAACGGATTTGAACCGATGATCAGGGAGTTGCAGTCCCATGCCTTACCACTTGGCTAAGTCGCCATATTCTATACATATGTGAGCAATCCACTTCCTGTGAATATAATATCACAGGATAATTCCTATTGCAATATGAAGAAATGACCCCTACGGGAATCGAACCCGTGTTACCGCCGTGAAAGGGCGATGTCTTAACCGCTTGAC
>OLSF01002393.1_pt1 | contig 14705 bp, 10 predicted proteins | sample 1672301 | NCBI WGS metagenome assembly OLSF01 (sample SAMEA3136669, study PRJEB25190) | human gut metagenome | biome: human gut; feature: human-associated habitat; material: faeces | place: Austria | collected 2013
AGAAATTTTCATCAAATCATGAATTTGATCAATATCTAATTCTTTTAATTGTTTTCTTAAAGATTCTGCTTTATTAAAAAACAATGGTGTTTGTTTTTCAATAGGAAAATGCTTTTCTTTTAAACTTTTTGCATCAGCAATTATAATTTTCATAGACTTCACCACATCCATTATATATTAAAATAAAAAATTATGATATACTACATTCGGTGATAAAGATGAATACAACAATTATAGATAAGATATTAATTCATATGCTCGATATGGAACATAGTCAAATTATTTACTCTGATCAATTTATTGATTTAATAGAGGGAACAACTGAATATTATGATAAAAAAATAGAAAAATGTTTAACGAATACAACCATTAAAGAACTCGTTGTAGGAAGTGAACATCATTTATTACAAGCAGCTAGAAATATGATCATTGATGATGAACAATTTATTGCTGAATCTAAAAAGATTGCTCAAGATCTATTTGCTGTCAGCAAATATGTAGAAGAAATGCCTAATAGTAATTTAATGTTTGTTGAATGTAAAGTAGATGGAGAAAAGATGATTCTCATCATGAAATTAAATTATAAAGTGACACCTATTTCTATTGTGGAAGAAGTAGATGGTAAAAGATTTATTAAATTTGTTAATAGACAAAGTCTTCCACCTAAAACTTCAGCTGTTGAAGAAGCAATTATTATCAATGTTGATAAAAACACAGTTTCTTTAATTGAAAAAAGATTTCAAATAGATGGAAAACCAGGCTATTATCTTAATGAACAATATATTAAAGGTGAACCTAAATTAACAGATAAACAAAAAATGAGTATTGTCAATAAAGTCGTTAAAAAAGTCGATAGTGAATATAATGTTTTTGAAGGTGATCCTACAGCTATGGTCAAAAAAGAAATGATTGATTTAGTAATGGAACATTTACCATTAAAACCAATGGAAATTGCGAAGAAGGTCATGGGTGATGATTATAACGCACAAGAAGAAGTTGAAACGATTATGAGAGATTTAGGAATTGAAGAAGATGATGAAATTGTTAATGTCCCACTTTCATTAGATCGTATGTCAAGATGTAAATTGGTTTTAGATGATGATCGTATTATTGAATTAAATGTTGAAGATTATTTAAATCATGAAAATATTACAACCGAAACAGATATGTCAGGATATTCAACAATTACTTTAAATAATATTAAGGATATTAAGATTAAATAAAGACAATAAGTTTTCTTTATGATAGAATAAACAGGCATATAATGAAAGGAAATAGATAAATGAGTAAAGTAATTAAATTAGGTAACTATAAAGGAATTGAATTTAAAGTAGAAAAAGTACCTGTATCTAATGAAGAAGTTGAACAACAAATTCAAATGATTTTAGCTCAATCAAGTCAAACAGAAGAAAAAGATGGAGATACTGTTGAAAACGGTGATATCGCTACAATCGATTTTGTTGGTTTAAAAGATGATGTTGCTTTTGAAGGTGGAACAGGAAATGATTATGATTTAGAAATTGGTTCAGGATCATTTATTCCAGGGTTTGAAGAACAAATGATTGGTATGAAAGTTAATGAAACAAGAGATTTAAACTTAACTTTCCCAGAAAATTATCAAGCAGAAGATTTAGCTGGACAAGATGTTGTTTTCAAAGTAACAGTTAAAAAATTATCTGTAAAAAAAGAAGCTGAATTAAATGATGATTTTGTTGAAGGTTTAGGTGTACCTGAAATTAAAACAGTTGAAGATTTAAAAGCTTATATTAATGAAGGTTTACAACAACAACATGATCAACAATATGAAGCACAAAAAGAAAATACAATTTTTGATGCTTTCATGGCAGATAGTGAAGTTGAATTAGATGATGATGCAATTGATGAGGCATTAGATAGACAAATGTCTTATATGGCGAATCAAATGATGGCTCAAGGAATTCAATTAGATCAATACTTACAAATGACAGGTATGGATGAAGAAAAATTAAGAGAACAAATGAAACCATCTGCTACTCAACAAGCTAAATTAGAAGCTTTAATTGATGAAATTATTGCTGTTGAAAATATTGTTGTTACTGAAGAAGTTTTAGATGAACAATTAAATATGGTTGGACAAGCTAATCAAATGACTAAAGAACAAGTATTAGAAAAAATTGATTTAGAAGGATTCAAAAGAGATTTATCTCGTATGCAAGCAAGCCGTATTATTGTAAATAATGCAGTTGAAAAATAATGAAAATTCCACGATATAGTGGAGTTTTTTATTATACTGTATAAAAATAATTTTTTCATTGATATTTAGTTTGGTTAATGCAAAATAGGTTGAGTAATTAAAGAAAAAGGGTAAAAATATCTATCTGTATTAAGGAGTTTCATTTTTTATGAAAATCATTGTTTTGGGAGCCGGTAAAGTCGGAAAAACACTTATTAAACATATGTCAAATGAAGATCATGATATTATTGTTGTTGATCAAAATGCAACTAAAGTAGAAGAAGTTGTAAACCAATATGATGTTATAGGTGTTGTAGGTAATGGCGGTTCATATGATATATTAATGGAAGCAGGAGCAGAAGATGCTAACCTTATTATTTGTGTAACTACTTCAGATGAATTAAATATTTTAGCAGGATTAATGGCTAAAAAAATGGGAACAAAATACACTATTGCACGTGTTAGAAATCCTGATTATTCATCACAACGTGATTTTATGAGAAATCAATTAGGTTTTTCAATGATTGTTAATCCTGAACTTGAAGCAGCAATTGAAATTTGTCGTGTTTTATCTTTTCCTTCAGCTGTTAAAGTGGATACTTTTTCAAGAGGAAAAGTTGAGCTTGCTGAATTCTTTGTGGAAGATCATAGTCGTTTAAATGGAGTTGAATTAAATCAATTCCATAAAATTACAAAAACAAATATTTTAGTATGTGCTGTAAGTCATAATGAAGATGTAATTATTACAGATGGAAATTATGCTATTAAACCAGGTGATCATTTATATATTACAGGGACACATCGAGATTTATCAAGATTTTGTTTAGATATCGGTGTTATCACAAATCGTATTAAAAATGTTATCATTGTTGTTGGTATCAAAACTTGTTTTATCTTTTGATATGTTAGCAGGACGACTTGAAATATTCCCGATGTTATTATTATTTGCTCCATCTCAATGGAAAAAATAGACTACTTAGAAGTCCCTGGTGGACTTCTTTTAAAATATTGAAAATTATTTATTAGGAAATCTCGAAAGAGGTCTTTTTGCATTTCACACCCTAAAAACGACATTTCGCGACAAATGAAAAAATAAAGTATCATAAATAGTAAAATATGAATAGACAAGGGAGGTTTTTTATTAACAAATAAATAATAAGTTTTAAACATAATAATTTTTAATAAGGGGAGGAAAAGAAGGTTATGAAGATAAAAATTAAGAAAATAATAGCAAGTATACTTACATTCATGATGATTTTTACACAAGTACCTGTAAATGTATTTGCGGCAGATACTTATATTTCAAGTGATGGAAGTACGTATTATACAAGTACACCAGGAACATATTATTTATCAGGAGGTACGTATTATACTAAGAAGTATTCTACATGGGAAAATGCTGGTACAAAAGTTCGTGTACAATATAATAGCTCTAAAATAGGAACGATAGCTTTAAATATATTAGGCGATGTTATTAATGATCCTGATAAAAATGGAAGGTTTGATTTTATTACGACTGACAGGAATACTGATGTAACTATTAATATGAATGGTCATACATTTACTTATAGTGGGAGTGATGTTTACTGTCTATGTGGATTTGTTGGAAATTTAGGAACAATGACAATCAATGGTAGTGGTGGAACGATTGTATCTGATAAAGTTGGACTTAACTCTAAAGAGGGAGTTTTGAATGTTAATGATGTCACAATTAAAGCAAATCGTATTGGTATTTACAATAAAGCGACAGTACTTAAACTAAAAAATGTAAAGTTTGATGAAAGTTGTGGAGTAGATGTTCAACTTGGTGAGAATGGTACAATTGATCTTTCAGAATATAATGGAGATCCTATTACAATTGATATTGATTATAAAATAAACGATGGAAAAAAACACAGAATATCTCCAAGAGGAGTAAGTAGAAATGATTTGAGTAAAATCAAATTTGTAAAAAATAGTGATAATTTATACAAAGTTGATCTTAAATATGACGAAGAAGGTCAATATATTTATTTAGCAAAACATGTTCACAAATGGAACTATGTACTTGATAACAGCGATGAAAGTGGAAAAACAATAAAAGGTTATTGTAGTGAAGAAGAAAGAAATAGTGAATGTGATTATCAGGATCCAGATACTACAACAGCAAAAATAGTATTAAAAACAAAAGATGGAGGGTATAAGAAAGGAGACAATGCTTGGGTTGAAAATGCCAATGGTAAGAATACCTCTAGTTTTCCAATATCAGGAGATTCATACAAATTAACATATTATCAAAATGGACAACAATTATCACAAAGACCCACAGAACCAGGAGATTATTCAGTAACTCTAACAATGGATCAAGTTTCAGTTTCTGGAGAATTCACAATTACGAAAGCAGAATATTATACAAATAAAATATATTTCAAAGATAAGAACTGGAAAGAACAAGATAATTGTGAATATACTTATCAAGGATATCAATCAGAATTTGGTCCATATGTAAAAGTCAATGATGGGTATGGTCATCTTATGGATCCGAATTATGTAGATTCAAATGCAGTTGTTTCTTATGAATACAAGAAATGTGATGATGACGACGGTACATATAAACCAATAAGTTCAGATAAGCTATTAGCTGAGTTAAATAGTCTAAAACCTGGTACTTATTATATTAGAGGAGTAGTTTCTGAAACAAATCATTATTTGCGTTTAACAACAAAATCACTTAAATTTACTGTATTAAAAGCAGTACCTACTCCACCTAGCATTGTTAAATACACATGGGAATATGGAGAACAACCAGAACTTGTCCCTGAAAGTATGTTAGATAATTGTCAATATTCATATAAATATTATGACCGTGATACAAATGTTAGGGTCAATAAAGAATATCCAGACGTAGGAAAATATTATTTAAGTATATATAATTCGGGATCGGATCTTTATAAGTCTGGATCGTCTCCTCAAAAATTTATTACTATTACCCAAAGAACAACATCTTTATCATGGAAACTAGATGGAACAAATACATTTAAAATTCCATATGATGGTAAACCACATGTTCCAACAGCAACTGTTACTAATACAGTTGGAGATGACAAATGTAACGTGACTGTTTCTGGTGAACAAACTGAAGTAGGTACATATACTGCAACTGCAACTGAATTGAGTGATTCAAATTATAAATTACCTACACAAAATACAGTTACATTCGAAATTGTCAAAGCACATAGAGAAGCACCAACATCTGTAACAGCCACAGGAACAACATATAAAGGTGGAACAGATGGTAAATTAAATAATGTTGATTCATCAATGGAATATAAAAAAGATGGTGAAAATGAATGGCATAGTATTACTGGAGATACTGTAGAAGGATTATCTACTGGTAAGTATTATGTAAGATATAAAGATAGTAAAAATTATTATGCATCATCTGAAAAAGATGTATATATTGCCAATGGACAAGAAATCAAAGTAAATGTTCCAGCTAGTCAAGTTGGATATACTTTAAGTGTTAGTAATACAGTTGTTGATTATAATGAATCAAGTACTTTAACATTTAAATTAAATAAAGGCTATTCAAAAACAACAGATTTCGCTGTTAAGGTCAATGGTGAAACTGTTCAATTAAATAACAATAATCAATACACAATTAAAAATATTCAAAAAGATACAAATATTACAGTTGAAGGAGTAGCTGATATAACAGCACCTGATACAGAAATAAAGGTATCCAATAAAACATGGAAAAGTATTTTAAATACAATTACATTCGGTTTATTCTTTAAAGAAACACAAAAAGCAGAAATTACAGCTACAGATGAAGGTAGTGGGGTTAATAAATACTATTATTATGTTGATAAATCAGGTAGTGAAGAATCACTAACAAAGAAACAATTACAATCAGTAGATTGGAAAGAAGGAACATCTGTTACATTTAGTGAAGATAGTAATTATGTTATTTATGCCAAGGTAACAGACAAAGCAGGAAATATTAAATATGTTTCAACAGATGGTATCGTAATTGATACGATTGCACCACAAGTATCAGGTGTAGAAAGCAATCAAACATATACGAAAACACAAACATTTACAGTAACTGATAATAATTTAGATACAGTAAAAGTAGATGACAAAGTTGTAACATCTTATACATTAGTTCCAAAAAAAGGAACATATAAAATCGAAGTAACAGATAAATCAGGAAATAAAACAACATTAAATAATATTACAGTTAACTGGGAAAAAGTTAAAAAACCAATAGTAGAAAGCAAAGTATATACAGGACAAACATTAACTGCAAATATTTCAGAAAATGGTTTATACACAGTTAAAGAAAATAATGGTGGTATTGATGTAAATGAATATGATGTTCAATTGACTTTAAAAGATCCTACAAATTATAGATGGGAAGACGGTACTGTTGATACAACAGTAAAATTCAATATTACCAAAGCAACACCAGTTGTTACGAAACCAACAACAAAAACACTAACATATAATGGAAGTGAACAAGAATTAGTAAATGCAGCATCTACTAATGGAGGAACAGTAAAATATTCTTTAGACAACAAAAACTGGTCAACATCAATTCCAACAGGGAAAGCTGCCAAAGAATATACAGTTTACTACAAAGTAGAAGGAAATAAAAACTTTAAAGATGTAGATGTAAAGGAAATTACAAATAAAATCAATCCTAGAACAATTGATTTAAACTGGAATAAAGAATTAACTTACAATGGAAAAGAACAATTACCAACAGCTACAGTTAGTAACTTAGCAGATGGTGATGAATGTGAAATTACTGTTGATGGAGCTCAACACAAAAATGCAGGTACTTATGAAGCTACAGCTACAAAAGTAAGTAATCCAAACTATAAATTACCTGAAAATGTAACAACAAGTTATACAATTAAACCAAAAGACGTCACTGTTACAATAACACCTAATGGTGGTACTTATGGTGAAAAAATTACAGGTGCTACAGCTAAGTTAAATGATGTAGAAAGTGGTGATCATCCAGAAGTAACATTAACTTACACAGGAACAGGGTATGATGGAACAGAAGTTAATGGAACAGAAGTTCCTAGTCATGCAGGTAAATATACTGTTACAGCAAGTATCGATGACAAAAACTATAATTTAACTGATACAAATACAGCTGAATTTGTAGTAAAAGGTGCAGATGCTGGATTAAAAGTAAAAGAAGTGAATGATAAAAAATATGGTGATCAAGGATTTAAATTAGAAGTATCTCATAAAGGAAATGGAAAATTATCCTATTCAAGTAGTAATGAGGATGTAGCTACAGTAGATGATCAAGGTAATGTAACAATTCATAATGCTGGTACAACAAAATTAAAAGTAACATTAGGAGTTGATCATAACTATGATAGTGATAGTAAAGAAGTAACATTAACTGTTAATAAAATCAATCATGAATTAACAGTTGATCAAAAAGATGTTGAAAAGACTTATGGTGATGAAGCATTTACAATTCATGCTCAAAGTAAAGATAATGAATCAGCTATTGAATATGCAAGTAGCAATGAAAAAGTAGCTACAGTAGATAGTGAAGGTAATGTAGTTATCAAAGGCGCAGGTAAAGTCATCATTACAGTAAGTCAAAAAGAAAGTAAAAATTATAAAAAAGTATCTAAAGAAATAAATCTTACTGTTAAAGCTAAAAAGATTACAGTTACTGTAAATGATGCATCAAAGACATATGGAGATGAAGACTCTGAATTTACATATGTAAATGATAAACTTATTGGTAATGATAAATTAACAAGTATCATTCTTACAAGAGAAGAAGGAGAAGATGTAGGAACATATAAGATAAAAGTAAGTCAAAAAGAAGGATCAAATCCAAATTATGATATTACTTTCAAAGATGGAACATATACAATTAATCCATTATCGATTGATAAAGGAACAGTTGTATTAGGAAATGTCTTAAAATATACAGGAGAAAAACAAACACAAGAAGTAGAACAAGTTTTAGTCAATGGAAAAGCATTAAATAAAGAAGATTATGAAGTATTAGATAATCAAGCAACGAAAGAAGGAAAACATGTTCTAACAATCAAAGCTAAAGGAAATAACCATACAGGATCCTTTGAATATGCTTATGTTATTTTACCAAAAGAAAATGATAAGATAGGAACAGGATCATTTACTGTTAAAACAACAGGAGATGTAGAAATAAGTAGAGATGAAATTATAGATCTCCTTATTGAAAACAAAGAAATAACAGCAAATGAATTAAGTGAAGTAGCAGAAGGTAAGAAAATAGAAATCGTATTAGAAGTAAAAGAAGCACAAACAAATGAATTTATTGAATCTAGTACAAAGGGATATATCGTAGGAAAATACTTAGATATTACATTATATAAGAATATAGATGGAACAAATAAAAGTATACATGAACTTACAAAAGTCATGAAAGTAACAATCAAAGTTCCAGAAGAACTAATCAATAAAGATAGTAAAACTAAGAGAGAATACTATATCGTAAGAAGTCATAATGGAAAAGTAGATATCTTAGAAACAATCTATGATGAAAAGACAAACAGTTTAACATTTGAAACAGATAAGTTCAGTGACTATGCAATTATCTATAAAGATAAAAAAGAATTAAAAACAACGGTAACTACTTCAATAAATAAATCAAATACAAAACAAACAACGAAAGCTAAAACGGGAGATAATGCAAATATTATAGGATTAATGATGCTACTAGTAAGCAGTATGTTTGTGATGGTATTTGTAAGAAAAAAAGAAAATTAATAGAGATATAGAAAAAGTCTTTAAGTTGATGCTTAAAGGCTTTTTCGCTGTTTTCAATTTTAAATACCTAACGACACTATTCAAAACTGAACGATCTTTCTTAACAAATACCAAGTATACTAAAATATTTATATGCTACTAATTTAAATTTTAAATCTAATGATAAATTTAATAGTCAAATATTAGTAAAATATAGAGAGGAAATAATCTACTGTTTTTGTTACTTTTTTTGTAACAAGATGTTTTATTAAATGGATTGTTTTTTTTATTAAAGAGTCTATAATTGTATACAACATGAATGGAGGATTGCCTATGCTAGTAGATGGACATATGCATTTAGAAAACGGACCACTTACTAAAGAATATGTAATGGAATTTATTAATGAAGCTTATAAACAAGGATTTGATCGTATTCAAATTTTAGATCATACACATCGTTTTAAAGAATTTGAAGTTATTTATCAAGGTGTTAAAGAAGCAATTATCATAATTTGAAAAACGACTCATAAAATTCAATAGGAGGTTATTTTATGATTAGTAGGGGAGATATTTATTATGCTGATCTTTCACCGGTTATAGGAAGTGAACAGGGTGGAATAAGACCTGTTTTAGTATTACAAAATAATAAAGGAAATAAATTTTCAACAACTGTTATTGTTGCCCCAATTTCGTCAAAACTCACCAAAAATCCTATTCCCACGCATGTCATTATTCGTTGTGATTCTTTAGAAAAGAAATCTGTTATTTTACTTGAACAAATAAGGACGATTGACAAAGTTCGATTTCAAGAAAAATTAGGTACTTTAGATGATTATTTTATGAAGAAAGTAAATGAGGCTATTAAAACAAGTTTGGATTTAAAATAGTTTTCATCAAATATAATATTTGTTATAATGCCTTTATAGGATGGTGAAAGAAATGAATATATATGATATCAAAAATAAAGCAAATGAAGTATTAAGACAACCTAATCAGTTATTTAAGGTTATTTTATATGTTGGTATTATTCAAGCTTTATTTTCGGCTTTATCAGGATTATTTGATGGCATTTTAGGAAGTATTATAAGTTTAATTTTAAGTATTTTAACAGTTACTTTGGGACATGGAATTATTGTAGCGTCTTTAAAGGTTGTTAATAATAATGGAAATTTAGTTGATGAAAAAGAAGATTCACTTGTAGGAATTAAACGATTTGGTCAACTTTTTCCAACATATTTTTTGTATAGAGTTGTTGTTGCCTTAGCGGGTATTGTTGTAGGGGTTATTGGAATGCTTTTGATGTATACAATGATTACAGATGCACAATTTTCAAATTTATCTCAACTTGTTTTAATGTATGTTAATAAATCAACGATTTCTCAAGATGAAATTGTTAATATTGTTGCTTCATTATCAAATGTGTTTTCATTTGTTTTTATACTCGTAATTATTATTTCGATTTTATCTGTTTATTTATCATTAAAATTTGGATTATTTAACTACATTTTACAAAAATATAATTATACTGGATTAACAGCCTTAAAAGAATCCAGTCGCTTAATGAAAGGAAATAAATGGACTTTGTTTAAATTAGAATTTTCTTTCTTTGGATGGATGATTTTGGCTGGTTTGGTTTCAGGCGTTGTGGCAATGTTTGTAGAAACGATTATGCCTATTCCTTTTTTAGCAACATTTATAACAGGGGTTGTTTCTACTTTCTTTAGTGCTTATTTTTATGATGTAAAGCTTAATACATGTTTTGCTGTTTTCTATGAAGAATTAGATTATGCAGATAAAAATAGTGTTGAGCTATAGTTGAAGGGATGTTTATGATGACTGAAAACTTTGCAGGAAAGATTAATGGAAAACAAAAAGCAATTGGATTTATTCTTTTATTTCCGTTATATTTATATGTCATACCAAGGTTTGCTAATTTTGGTATTTATCTTTTATTAAAGTATACAAATATTACAAGAGATACGACAATTTTAGGAATCTACTTAAATTTGATTTGTTCATTATTGAGTTTTGTTTTGGTTGTATGGCTTTTAAGAGATTTTTTGATAGATAATATAAAAAGATTTAAGGAACATTTTACAGATAATTTTGTTTATTCTATTACAATTGGTATTGTAATGATTTATGGAATTTCAATTGTTGCTAATATGATTATTAATTTTGTATTGGGTGGAGGATCAAATGATTCTGCCAATCAATTATTATTTGAAGATTATCTAAATAATGGTGCCTTATTGATGGCTTTTCAATCGGTTGTTTTAGCACCTATATTAGAAGAACTTTTATTTAGAGGACTTGTTTTTAGAAGTCTTAGAGATAAAAGTAAATGGTTAGCTATTTTTGCAAGTTCATTCTTATTTGGCTTTTTACACATTTATTCTGCTTTATTTGCTGGTGATCTATCGCAACTAATTTATTTGCTTTCCTATGGTGGAATGGGGTTTGCTTTTTCCTATGCTTATGAAAAAAGAAAAACAATTTGTGTACCTATTTTAATGCATATGATCAATAATTTGGTTGCCATTGTATTATTAGTTTTTATGTAAAACTCCGTATAGGAGTTTTTTATACTTTTATACCTTTTATTAGATAAGACCATGTTTTTTTACCAACGATGCCATCTACTTTTAAATTTCTATTATTTTGAAATTTCTTAACAGCTTTTTCGGTATTGATACCAAAGATACCATCAATTTTTAAGTTGAATCCTACAAAGTTAAGGCGTTCTTGAATGAGTCTTGTAATTTTTCCTTGGGCATCTCTTTTAACAGTAGGGTACGTGCGAAAACCTTGTTTTTTAATTTCTTGATTTAAACGTTGCAACCAAGTATCTTCTAAAACAATATGATTTGAAGAAATAATTGTAGAAAATGGAAAATGGGTTCCTGGGCAATCTGTAGAAGCAACATCTTTATGTCTTTTAATGCTAGAAATGTGATATTTATTTTTTATATAAGAAACTAAATCAATTAAGGCATTGAGTTGTAAAGGATTCATTTCTTCTTTCATGAAATCTCCTTCAGCACAAATACCGATTGAATCATGATTTGCACCTTTAGCATGCGCTCCGATTGTATCTTCAGGTCTACCTTGATAAATCGTACCATCTTTTCTTACTAAGAAATGATATCCAATTCCACTCCAACCTTTTTTTAAATGCCACTGATGGATATCTTCTACACTACATGTTTTTGCTTGTGCATGATGCAAAATAATTTTATTTGTTTTATTTCTTTTGAACAATGGAGAAGCCCAGTTGTATTTTTTACGAATGATTTGCATAGTTCACCTCCCTATAGTACTTATATGCTTAAGATATAAGATGATATAGGTAAAATAAAAAATAGTTTATTAAAACTATTTTTGTACAAAGGTAATTACATCATTAGGTTGACAATCAAGAATCAAACATAATTTTTCAAGAGTGAGAGCTGTAATATTACTATTCTTTTTTAATCTGTCTAAAGTTTTATGATCAATACCACTTTTTAGAAGAACATATTGAGAAATCTGCTTTTCTTCCATTGTATGCCATAACGGTGAATAATCAATCATTGTTATGTCCTCCTTATATGTATAATTATATAGAATTATTCTTGCAAAAATATTGTGAACATATACACAATAACGTATAATATGATTTAGGTGATCAAAAATGGCAATGTATACTTTAAAAGGGATTGGTGAAATATCAACAGATGCTTTTGATGAAAAAATTACTTTAAGAAATCTATTACAACATTTTAGTTTTTATGATTTTATTATTGTAGATACAAAACAAAATATTCTTTTTCAATATAATTCAAATGATGATTGGTTTCATAATCTAATTAGTTTAAAGAAGTTTTATAATCAAGAAGTTATTACAGTATATAAAAAAGAAAATCATTTTTATATTTCAATAGATTTTTAAGAAATTTTTAAGAAATTTAATGATTTTCCTTGATTTTAAAAATAGATTGTATTAGAATATCATTGTTATCTCTCCGTAGCTCAGTTGGTAGAGCATCTGACTCTTAATCAGAGGTTCCACGGTTCGAGACCGTGCGGGGAGACCAATTGATAAAATGGCTTAAACACTAGGTTTTACTAGAGGTTTGAGCTTTTTTTATATCTTGTTTTAGAAACTTTGCTTGGTTAAACTAGGGCATATTAGGTTGAACTAAAAGTGTGCAAAAAAATGAAATATAATCTTATAACAAAATATTTAATGAAAAAAATGTAATTCTAAGTGAAAGTTCTACATTTTTTTATCATATATTTAATAAAATGTATGCTATAATTACAAAAGAGAGGGTGATTTTATGTTTTATAGTCAAACATGTGAAAATATAAAATTGATTATTTTTACGTTAGATGGTGGCTTATTAGATCTCAATAGACTAAGATATAATTATTATCGAAGTACATGTGAAACCTATCATAAAGTTGCTACTCGTGAAGATTTTTCTAAAATGCTTGGAAATATGAATACGATGTATGATCATTCTTTACTGTCTGATTATATTTCTGCTAAAGATTTTAATAGAATGGTTGAAAAGGATTTATTTGAATATATTAAATTAAAACCTAATATTAAAAGAGAAGGCGTTGATGAGTTGATTCAATATTGTAAACAAAAAGATATCAAGATTGCAGTATATACGACTCATAAAACAAAAAGAGCTATTCAATATTTACAACTTGCAAAGATCTATGAAAAAATTGATTTTTTAATTGGTGGAGATTCACGACTTAAACCTTTACCTGAAGTGGATGTTTTAGAGGTGACATGTCAACAAATGAACATTGATCCTTCTCATACAATGGTGGTTGCTAATTTTGAATCAATGGTTGAAGCGGCTAATCATTTACTTGCAAATGTTATTTACATGCCAGATTTAGTGCCGGCCAGTGATAAGATCAAGGCCAGTGTTTATAAAATGACTAAAAATCATTTAGAAATTATGAATATGTTTTTATTTTCTAAGTATGATTCTGTGGAATTGTTTTCACCGCTTCTTGGAATGAATGCACAAATGGATTTAGAAACTTTGACACATACTCGAAATCAATTATTGGATAAATATAAAGATGATGAGCAATTAATTGCATTGGTTAATAGAACATATGATTATTTCAATGAAATCTTATCAAAACAATTTTTAATTAATGAGTTAGAAAAACAAGAAACAAAGAGATTTTCATTTGATGATGAACAAAATGATAACGTTCAAGAGGTTCATGATAAATTTAATGATGTTGTTTTAGAACAAGAGCAAGAAGATGAAATTTTACCTGATGAACAGGATGATACGTTTTTATTTTCTAAGGCATCTTCTTTGGATCCCCAAAGAATGAGTGAATTAATGGATATTATAAATGGAGATGCCGTAGATGAAAAAAGTCATGAAGAGAATAAAACAAATGAAGAAAATAAAAATAATACGATAGAACAAGAACATTGGTTAAATAAAGTAATTGATGTTGTTTATAATTTATTGATTTCGGTTATTATTGTATTTTTTGCTTTAATTGTACAAATTTTACTTCAAGGAAATTCTTCTAAACTTTCACAAATTATCAATATGATAATCGATGGTTATGTAGGAATTATAAATTTTATTTTTGGTGTGTTGTTTGATATTTTACATAGTTTTATAAGTGTAATACCATCATATAAAATGTTTGTTTATCATAATTCATCGCTATCATCAATGGCAGTAATTGCGTTATTGGC
>OLSF01002405.1_pt1 | contig 14632 bp, 20 predicted proteins | sample 1672301 | NCBI WGS metagenome assembly OLSF01 (sample SAMEA3136669, study PRJEB25190) | human gut metagenome | biome: human gut; feature: human-associated habitat; material: faeces | place: Austria | collected 2013
AGAACAGCATCAAGTATGGTTTATTATACTAAAGCTAATAAATCGGTGCTTGCTTCAATGGGCATTTCGATTGGTGCTGATAATAAGTTGAGCATTGATGAGAAGACATTTAAAGGTTCATCAATGGCAGCAGTTAAATCTGCATTTACCGGAGCCGGTTCATACGGAAAGAGCGTTCAGGCGAGTGCATCAATGATTTATGGCTCTGCGGCAGCACAGGTTGCCAAACAGTCAGGAACAGGATTGTATTCATCAGGAGCATCATATTCATATGTGAATGGTTCTATTTATAACAGTTATTTTTAAATAAAAACAGCGAGAGGAAGCAAAAGACATGGCTTTACTTGAAACTTGGAGAAAGTTAGCATACGAGACAGAGATGAACCAGAATCAGGCAACACAGTTCTGGGGTAACTATTTTAACCTTGAAAAAGGAATTTATGAGCAGATTCTTTCAACACCGGACGAACCTGTATCAGGAACAGTTAAAGAACTTGCAGAGAAATTTAATGTTGAAGTTTTAATTATGACAGGATTTCTTGACGGAATCAATGACAGCTTAAAGAATCCTAATCCAATTGAGACAATGGAAGAGGATACACAGGTAAATCTTGATTACGATAAGGAAAAACTCTATTACAACATGGTTGGTGCAAAAGCTGACTGGTTATATGAACTTCCACAGTGGGATGCGATCCTGACTCCAGAAAAGCGTAAAGAACTGTACAAGAGCCAGAAGGCTTCCGGTACTGTTCGCAAGGCAAAGAAGATCTTCCCAAATGATCCGTGTCCATGTGGAAGCGGCAAGAAGTACAAAAAATGCTGCGGTAAGAACGCTTAAGCAATCTGAAATGTGCGCCTGTCCGGACTCTTCCGGGCAGGTATTTTAATGTTACAGTCCAGATCCTGCTGGTTCGGAGAAAATGTAATATTTTAATGGGAGAAGAAAATGGAAGCATATACAAGCTTTGCGCAGGTCTATGATCTGTTTCAGGATAATATTCCTTATGGAGAATGGGCAGATTATTTAAAAAGCCTGTTAAATGAATATGGAGTAAAAGACGGACTGGTTCTGGATCTGGGCTGCGGCACTGGAAGCATCACTGAGCTTTTAGCAAAGGCCGGATATGACATGATCGGCGTGGACAATTCCGAGGACATGCTGGAGATCGCCATGGATAAGCGGAGCAGATCGGGACTGGATATCCTGTATCTTTTACAGGATATGCGGGAATTTGAGCTTTACGGTACAGTAAAAGCGGCAGTGAGTATCTGCGATTCCATGAACTATATCCTGGAAAAAGAGGACCTGGTACAGGTATTTAAACTGGTAAATAATTATCTGGATCCGTCAGGTATCTTTATTTTTGACATGAATACAGAATATAAGTACACCCATCTTTTAGCAGATGGTACTTTTGCGGAAAACAGAGAAGAAAGCAGCTTTATCTGGGAGAATTTCTATGATGAAGAGGAGCGGATCAATGAATATGACCTGACTTTATTTATTAAAGAAGGGGAGCTGTTCCGCAAGTTTGAGGAGACTCATTATCAGAGATGCTATTCTTTGGATGAGGTGAAAGAGGCAGCAAAAGAGGCGGGAATGGATTTTGTGGCCGCCTATGATGCGTTTACCAGGGAATCTGTAAAGGATGACAGTGAAAGAATTTATCTTGTTTTCCGCGAGCGTGGGAAATAAGAAGGACCATTAACGAGCAGTCAGCCTGCGTAAGCAGACAGTAAACTGCGATAGCACGGGACTGCGGGTATAAAAATAATAAGGAGAGAACAATATGGCAGATTATGTGATCAGAGCCACTGCGGCAGAAGGTCAGATCCGTGCCTTTGCGGCAACTACCAGAGATCTGACTGAGACTGCAAGACAGGCTCACAATACAAGTCCGGTAGCAACAGCAGCGCTGGGAAGATTAATGACAGCAGCTGTGATGATGGGCTATGACATGAAGGGAGCAGATGACCTTCTTACCATAAAGATCCAGGGCGATGGCCCTATTGGTGGTCTGGTTGTTACCGCTGACTCTCATGGAGAAGTAAAAGGTTATGCTTTTAATCCGGGGGTCATGCTTCCGCCAAATGATAAAGGCAAACTGGATGTAGGCGGTGCCTTAGGCGTAGGCGTTTTAAGCGTGATCAAGGATATCGGCTTAAAAGAGCCTTATGTGGGACAGACCATTCTGGTATCAGGAGAGATCGCAGAGGATTTAACATATTATTATGCAACCTCTGAACAGACCCCTTCTTCTGTGGCACTGGGCGTTCTGATGAATAAGGATAATACGGTTCGTCAGGCAGGCGGATTTATCATCCAGCTGATGCCAGGTGCTTCTGATGCAGTTATCTCTGCTCTGGAAGAGAAAATCAAAGAGATCCACTCTATTACTACATTATTAGATGTGGGAAATACACCGGAGACAATCTTACAGTACATTTTAGGAGACTTAGGACTGGAAATCAATGAAAAGCTTCCTGCTAAGTTTACCTGCAATTGCAATAAGAGCCGGATCGAGAAGGCGCTGATCAGCGTTGGAAAGAAAGACATCCAGGAAATGATCGATGACGGTAAGCCGATCGAGGTAAACTGCCATTTCTGCAACAAAAATTATACCTTTGATGTAGAGGAATTAAAAGAGATCCTGGAAAAGGCAAGAAGATAAAATACACACAAAAGGAGCCAGTCATGCGACTGGCTCCTTTGTAATCATTTGAAATTCACGTATAACTTACTTCAACTATCTATCAATTTGATATATGTTTGAAAAAGGTACACTGTTGTTCATTGATTATAATTTGGTTACGTTAGTAGCCTGAGGTCCCTTAGCACCATTTACTACGTCGAACTCAACTTCTGCGCCTTCGTCTAAAGACTTGAAGCCTTCCATGTTCAGACCTGAGTAGTGTACGAATACATCGTTGCCCTGCTCGTCAGAAATGAATCCGTAACCCTTCTGGTTGTTGAACCACTTAACTGTACCTTTCATTACGATACCTCCAAAAAATATAAAAAAATGTTGAGTTGCAAGTAATTTCGCAACTGTGATTAGAATATCACAAATTAAGGGCGGTGTCAAACCTTTTGTGCCTAAGAAAATAAGTATTGAGAGGAAGAAAAAGTTCTGGTACAATAGGCAAAGAAAAAAATTTAACAATGTTTAATTGAGAGTTTTTTTGAGTTAGAGAGGATTTAGAAATGTCTGAAAATGAAATGAAAATGCCGAAAATAAAGCTGGTCAATATTGTAAAACATTTCTGTACCATTACCAGACACCGTCTGTTAGTGTGTAAGCACTGCTTTAAGATCGGATTATACTGGCAGGGACTGACACATGACCTGTCAAAGTACAGTCCGGAAGAGTTCTGGACAGGAGTCCGTTATTACCAGGGGGACCGGAGCCCTAATGCGGCAGAGCGTGAGGCGATTGGTTTTTCCAAAGCCTGGCTTCATCACAAGGGACGGAACAAGCATCATTTTGAATACTGGATCGATGTTTCTTTAAATAAAGAAGAAGGTCTGGTGGGAAATAAGATGCCGGTGAACTATGTGGCAGAGATGCTCTGCGACCGGATCGCAGCCTGCGAGGTGTACCGTGGGAAGAATTACACCAGCGCAGCACCTATGGAATACTATGAATTTACAAAGAAATACATTACCATTCACCCGGAGACCAGGGCGCTTTTGGAAAAGCTCCTTACGATTTTAAAGGATGGAGGGGAAGAGAGCGCTTATGCTTATATCCGTAAGCTGTTAAAAAAGGGAAGCTATTAAAACAGGCTTCCCTTTTTCGTGCTTATTTTGTTGTGTTTTAAGCTGTTTTGGACTGCTTACTCTTCTGGAAACAGGTTCTCTTCGATAATGGCAACCGCATCACGGATGCAGTCCGGACATGCGCGGAGGACTTTTCCGGTGTCTACGCCCTTTAATTCACGGCATACGATGGTGGAGTTTTTCTCCTTGAAAGCTGCGATGCAGGCTTTGGATGCCTTATAGGAAGTTCCCTTGGAGTTTGGCTTTTCCAGGTCTGCAGTGCTGATCTTTAAACCGGCTAAAACGGCTGCTGCGGAGATAGCGCCACAGGTTCCTTCCATACCGCCCATTCCAAGGCCAAGGCCCTCAGTTACTTTAAACAGAGTCTCCGGGTCAATATCTACCTTATCTAAAAATGCGAAAGCTACAGACTGTGCGCAGTTGTAACCTTTGTTGTGACAGGCAATGGCTCTGTCGGCTCTTGACTCTTTTGTGATCTCTGACATAATCAAATTCTCCTTTTAAAATTAAAATTTGGAAATTTTTGTAAAATAATGTTGTCCTATTTCCAGGCAGCTTATATGAATGATAAAACCGCCAAGAAGAACACTGGCAAGGTAAAGACAGTTTCCTGCAAATGTTCCGATCACCAGGGAGATCTGGTGAAAGACGATCTGCCCGTTTGGATAATAGGGACTGATGTAAAACATATCCGCATTGCCGTAAGGATGGGATAATACATTTACAGCTGTGGCAATGGCAGTACAGAAAAGAAACAACGGGATCGTATGCAGATAGCTTTTTGGCGTTTCTGTTTTCAGGTTATAAAATGCACAGATAAGCCCCATAAAAATAAGGTTGAAATGCCATAAAAAGCCGTGGACGGTCATGGTCCAGTAAGGATGCATCAGTCCGCTGGGTTCAGCCAGTGCCATGATCCCGCCAAGAAGACCGAAATCCTGGATAAAAAGGTAAAAGACATTTCTTATTCGGGCAGGAACCATGGGAATGAAAAGTCCAAGGTACATGGGAACACTGCACAGCTGGAATGGAAAATACCACTAGTCATAGGTTCTGCCATTTTCTATATAATAGATAAATCCCTGTTTATATAATTCTGTCAGCCCTAAAAATAAGCCGCATAAAAAAAGAATGGTATCCGGTCCGGCTTTTCTTTCCGGAAAAGAGAACTTCCGGGCAAGAAAAATGCTTAAGGATACACCAAGGACGGTCAGGACCAGATGAAAAGCTCCATAGGGCTTAGGAGTATCCATGGTCCAGGCGGTTGCCTGAAAAAAAGCTTCAGCCATATAAAAACCACCTTCTGAAATATCTCGTTAAAGATTATACAACATTCAGGTGAGATTGTCCATGAAGGGAGAATAAAAAGAGGGAAGCCTGCGCAGTCTAAGAAAGAGAAAAAAGATTGGATACAGTATGGGAAAATTCCAGGAGGGCAAAAAATGGCAGGGATAGTAACAGCGCTTTTATCCGGTGCATTGATGAGCGTACAGGGCGTATTTAATACAGGTGTGACAAAACAGACCAGCGTGTGGGTGGCTTCCGGCTGGGTCCAGGCAACAGCCTTGATTGCCTGTGTTGTTATATGGTTTTTTACTGGGAGACCGCCGGTGCGGGGACTCTTTTCGGTTTCTCCCATCTACCTTCTTTCCGGCGGTATCATAGGGGCGGTGATCACCTATACAGTGATCCGCAGCATGCAGTCTTTAGGACCGGCACAGACTGCCCTTCTCATCGTAGTGGCACAGATCATCACAGCATATGTGATCCAGCTGTTTGGATGGTTTGGCACAGAAAAAATGCCTTTTGAATGGCATAAACTTTTAGGAGCAGCTGTTGCTGTGGCAGGGATCATTATTTTTCAGAGATAAAGCGAAAAGTCAAAAAAAGACGGGAAAATGTTAGAATTACCGCTTGTATTTAAATTGCCTTTCCGATAGAATAGTAATAGCAGGCTGAGATGGTATTCCATGGAGGAATATCGTTGAAGAGAACATTATCTTTGAAGAAGAAAAAGCAGATAGCTGCGGCCCTGGCTGCAGCTGTGTTTGTCTGTGGCGGTTGCACAGGAAATCTGAAAGAAGAACAGGATGAGATCCTGCTTGAAACCGTGGCTGAAAGCAGTGAAAACCTGGAACATGCAGATGATGCAGAACAGTCAGAAGCAGGAGAAACATTACCGGAAACAGCTGAACCCCAGGAAACAGCAGAAACAAGATTGGGATCTACAATCTACGTTCATGTATGCGGTCACGTAAAATATCCAGGCGTTTACCAGATGCAGGAAGGCAGCAGAGTCTATGAAGCCATTGATAAGGCAGGTGGAATGTTGGAAGAAGGTGCCGGTGATGCCATGAATATGGCGGCTGTGCTGGAAGATGGTATGAGGATCATGGTACCGGATCTGGCCCAGGCAGCCCAGATGATAGAACAGGGCGCTGTTTTTGATCCTGGTTCATCTGCAAGTGTTTCTGACCGGAAAAGTTCCGGAAAGGTGAATTTAAACAGGGCCGATGTGAAAGAACTGATGACATTAACTGGGATCGGCCAGTCACGGGCAGAGGCGATCATACGTTACAGGGAAGAAATTGGCAGCTTTGAGAGAATCGAAGATGTGATGAAAGTGTCCGGGATTAAGGAAAGCGCTTTTAATAAGATCAAAGATGATATTACTGTATAGTTGATAGAGCGGTTGCTGGCTTGCGGTGCATGGACAGTGACGATAAAGAGATAGATATAGATAAAGGGGAGCTGAAAAATGGCACGGGTATTAGTAGTAGATGATGAAAAACTGATCGTAAAAGGGATCCGGTTCAGTCTGGAACAGGATGGCTATGAGGTAGACTGCGCCTATGACGGAGAAGAAGCCATTGAAATGGCAAAAAAGACAGAATATGATATTGTACTGTTAGATGTAATGCTTCCCAAGCACGATGGATTTGAAGTGTGTCAGGCGATCCGTGAATTTTCAGATATGCCGGTGATCATGCTGACTGCAAAGGGCAGTGATATGGATAAGATCCTGGGACTGGAATACGGGGCAGATGATTATATCAGCAAGCCCTTTAATATCCTGGAAGTAAAGGCAAGGATCCGTGCCATTATCCGTCGCAGCATGAAGGCAAAACGCCAGAAAAAGGAAGAACAGGCCAATACTTACATTGGTTCCGGCGACCTGAAGATGGACACAGAAGGAAGAAGAGTGTTTATCGGTGAAAAAGAGATCAATCTTACAGCAAAAGAATTTGATCTGTTGGAACTTTTAGTGCGCAATCCAAATAAAGTATACAGCCGTGAAGCCCTCCTTAATTATGTATGGGGAAATAAGGCTATGGACAGCGGAGATGTAAGAACTGTGGATGTTCATGTAAGACGGCTTCGTGAAAAGATCGAACCAAGTCCAAGTGACCCTAAGTTTGTACATACAAAATGGGGCGTTGGTTATTATTTCCAGGCGAAATAAGGAAAAACAGAAGGAAAAGAAAGTCAGTGAAGATTACATTAGTTACAGTAGGAAAAATAAAAGAACGTTTTTTTGAGGATGCCATTGCTGAATACAGTAAGCGTTTGGGAAGATATTGCAAGCTGGAGATCATTCAGGTGGCAGATGAAAAGACGCCGGATGGGGCCAGTGAAAATGTGGAGCGGCAGATCCGGGAAAAAGAGGGGCAGAGGATCCTGGCCCAGATCAAAGACGGTGCTTATGTGCTGGCACTGGCAATAGAAGGAAAAATGCTTTCCAGTGAGGAACTGGCAGGAAAGATACAAAAACTGGGAGTAGAAGGCAAAGGCCATCTGGTATTTGTCATCGGTGGATCCCTGGGACTTTCCAAAGAGGTGATGGACCGGGCAGATTATGCCCTCAGTTTCTCAAAAATGACATTTCCGCACCAGCTGATGCGGGTGATACTTTTGGAGCAGATCTACAGAGGATTTAAGATCATAGCAGGAGAACCCTATCACAAGTAAAAGAATATGTTACCTAAAGGTGACAGCACCATAAAAAGGCAGTTGCTACAGTGAAATAGTAAAATTCACTTTGGCAGCTGCCTTTTTGTGCAATGATGAGGCAGTTTGGCGCGATCCAATGCAAGCGATTTATTTACCTTTGTTCCAGACAGCATGTCATAAAATCATGTTGTCCTCATATACTGGAGTTAGAGGTACAGAAAAATGGCAGCAAAAACAGAAAAGGGATTAAAGCAGGAGATCGTAAATTTGTTTCCTGTAAGGCTCAGACAGATATTAGAAGCACTTCCCCTGGATTTTGCCCGGTTAGAAGAGATCCGCATGCGCTGCGGTCAGCCCATTCTCTTTCGCATAGCAGGAAAGGAAATGGGAATTACGGGTTCTGGAGATCTGACAGAACTGGGATCCTCAGGAAAACTGGATAACTGGGAAAAACTGGAAAAAATAAGGGAAAAAGAATTAAAAGATACCCTGGAAATCATGGGAGGTTTCTCCCTGTATGCAGCAGAAGAAGAGCTGCGCCAGGGCTTTTTTACAGTCCGGGGCGGTCACCGGATCGGGGTTGCAGGGAGAGTGATATTAAAAGACAGGCAGATCACGGGACTTAAAGCAGCATCATTTTTAAATGTGAGAGTGGCCCATGAGATAAAAGGATGTGCAGATCAGGTTCTTCCATTTTTATATGTAAATGGAAAATTTGTGAGTACATTGATTGTTTCTCCACCTGGATGTGGAAAAACAACATTGCTCAGGGATCTGATCCGTCAGGTTTCTGATGGAAGCAGCCAGAAAGCAGGAAAATGCAGCTTTGCCGGTGTAAACGTAGGGGTGGCAGATGAGCGGTCAGAACTGGGAGCCTGTTATCAGGGCGTTCCACAGAATGATCTGGGGATGCGTACCGATGTGCTGGACGGATGCCCGAAAAGCGAGGGAATGCTGATGCTGATCCGGTCCATGGCGCCGGCTGTTGTGGCAGTAGATGAGATCGGCGGAAAAGAAGATATCAAAGCAGTAGAATATGTAAGAAACTGCGGCTGCGCCCTGGCAGCAACGGCTCATGGAAGTTCCCTGGAAGAGTTAAAAGAAAGAGCCGGTTTTCGGGAACTTTTAGAGGAAAAAACTTTTGAGCGTCTGGTGTTTTTAAGCAGAAAGCGGGAATGCCGGGGAAAAGTGGAAGTGGTTTATGACAGTGGTTTTAACCGGTTGTATTCCGGGAGAACATTTTAACAGAAAGGAGGATTTCTATGTTTCTTAAATGGACAGGCGGGCTGCTGATCCTTTTTGCAGGTTCGGGAATGGGCGTATGGCTGGCATGGGGATATAAAAAGCGGTTGAGCACTTTAGAGAACCTGAGAAGGATGATCTATTGCCTGAAAGGGGAGATCGTTTACAGTCATGCACCTTTAGAGGAAGCCTTTGAGCGCATCGGCAAACGGGAAAAAGGTGTTTTGGGAGAACTTTTTACACAGACTGCAGAAAAGATCGGCTGTCATAACGGAGAGACATTTTCCAAAATCTGGGAACAGACAATAGAAGAAATGGAAAAAAATGGAAAACCACTGTTTCTGGAAAAAGAGGACAGGGAAAAACTCCTTTCTTTAGGGGGACAGCTGGGCTATCTGGATACCCAGATGCAGGAGAGGACGTTACTTTTGTATTTGGAACAGCTGGAACTTTCTGTTTCAAGACTCCGCGGAGAGATCCGGGAAAAATGCCGGCTCAGTACAGTCTTAGGGGTGATGGGAAGCCTGTTTTTAGTGATTGTAATGCTTTAGGGGTAGAACGTAATTATGGATGTAAATCTCATTTTCAGGATAGCAGCAGTGGGGATCCTGGTTTCTGTGATCTGCCAGGTACTAAAACACAGCGGAAGAGATGAACAGGCATTTCTTACCAGTCTGGCGGGGCTGGTCATGGTGCTGTTCTGGATGATCCCGTACATATATGATCTGTTTGAAACCATGAAGCAGCTGTTTTTGCTGTAAGGGAGGAATGGCTATGAATATGCTGACTTTGGGGGCAGCCGGGATCGCGGCGGTCCTTCTGGCTGTGTGGATGAAGGGAGTAAAGGCAGAGTATGGTATTTTTGTGGTGATCGCAGCCCAGCTTTTCTTCCTTTTTTATGGTACAGGGCGGCTGGGAGAGATCCTGGATACAGTCAGGCAGTTGGAGCAGTACATAAAGATCCGGCCGGTGTATCTCATAACACTTTTAAAAATGACCGGTATTACCTACAGTGCAGAATTTGCCTCCGGGATCTGTAAAGACGCCGGATATTCCTCTTTGGGAAAGCAGATCGAAATATTTGGGAAACTGACGATCCTGGCAGTGAGTATGCCGATCCTTCTGGCATTATTTGGCACACTGGACCAGATACTTACATAGGGGATCTGAAAAATGAGAAAACAGGCAAACAGGTGGCTGGTGGCAGTATTTCTGCTTTTTTTTATTTTTTCAGGCATTCATATGACGGCTTTTGGGGAAGAACCTGCAAAGGATCCCCTGGCGCAGTTGGAAGAAGAAATGGGGATCGGGGAAGAGATCCAGAGGATCCAGGAATATCTGGATGGGCTGCGGCCAGAGGGAAGAACGGTCTCCCTTACAGATCTGATGCAGGTCATTATTCAGGGAAACATGAAAGAAATCGTAAATACAGCAGGGAAACTGCTGGAAGATGCCCTGTTTTCCCAGGCAAAGGAGGGACAGGCCCTTTTAGTACAGGTAGCGGTTTTAGGGCTGACCGGGGCGGTATTTTCCCATGCAGCTTCCGCTTTTAAAGGCAGCCAGATTCCGGAAACTGCTTTTTACATGATCTATCTGCTGATTTTTACCTGTCTGGCAGGAAGTTTTCTGTCCAGTATCCAGATCACAGCCCAGGTATTAGACCAGATCCTGGAGTTTGTCCGTCTGCTTATGCCGGCCTATTTTATCAGCGTGGCCTTTGCAGGGGGAAGTACCAGTGCTGCGGCTTTTTATGAGATCGCCCTGGGAGCTGCCTGGGCGGTGCAGTGGCTGTGCCGTCAGGTATTTCTGTCCATTGTGCGTGTGTATGGCCTGCTGGTACTGGGAGATCACATGATGGAAGAGCCATTTTTCAGCAAAATGACGGAGTTAATGGAAAAAATCGTATCCTGGGGATTAAGAAGTATCCTGGGACTGACACTGGGACTTCAGATCCTTCAGTCACTGGTACTTCCCTATGCGGACAGTGCAGGCAGATCTGCGATCATGAAATTTGCGGAAATGATACCGGGGTTAGGACAGGCAACCGGTGCAGCGGCAAGACTGGTGTTTGGAAGCAGTGTACTGATCAAAAACAGTCTGGGAGCAGCGGCGGTCCTGATCCTGGCAATGATCACGTTGGTACCGGTTGTGAAGCTGGCTGTTTTAATGGTCATGTATCAGGGTGCAGCGGCTCTTTTGCAGCCTGTTTGTGACAAAAGGATCATTTCCTGTATCCAGGGGATGGCGGCAGGCCATGGACTGCTTTTAAGGATCACCCTTTATTCCCTTTTCCTGTTTATCCTGGTCATAGCCATAACCTGCGCAGGCACCAATGTCACTTATCTGGCTGCGTAACAAACAGTAAGCCTGAAATAGTAAGCCTGAAACATAAAAACAGGCAGAGGAAAGGTATGGGAGAGATTTTATTAGAATGGGCAAGGAATATTATATTTTTTATGGTATTCCTGTCTGTGATCAGTCATTTGCTGGCAGATGCGTCTTATGAAAAATATATCCGTTTTTTTGCAGGGATCGTGCTGATCCTGATCACAGTCAGCCCCTTAAAAGGCGGTCTGGACTTTCAGGAGAAAGCAGGAAGGTTTTTTGAAGAATTTTCTTTTTTTCAGGAAAAGGAACAGGCGGGAAAAGCACTTTCAAAGGCAGACCAGGAAAGAATGGGTGCATTTCTTGCGGAATATAAAAAAGAAGCGGAAGCGCGGATCCAGGAAACCATGCAGGCGGAAGGCGTTATCTGTAGCCAGGCAGAGGTGGAAATAGAAAAAGATGAAAAAAGCGGGGAATACGGAAAGATCAGGAAGATCATTTTACATTTAAAAGAGGAAAAAATGACATCACCACAGGACGAAGAAACGAAAATGGTAAAAGAAAAAGCAGGGGAAGAAGTATCTGTAAAAGTGGAAATTCCCCCTGTTATAACCAAAGAAAAGCAGGAAAGACCAGGCACTGAGTCCAAACAGGAGCAGCAGTTAAAAAGAAAGGTGGCGCAGTATTATGGACTGGAAGAAGCTTGTATCGAAATTTGGTGGGAAGATGACCAGGGAGAAATGGCTGTTTCTGCTTCTGTTAGGAGTGATCCTGATGATCCTGTCTATGCCATTTCCGGGAAGCAGCAGTAAAAAGACAGGTCAGACGAAAGGGGAAAATGTTTCACTCTGGGAGAAAAACAGTTCCGGTGACGGACAGCAGACAGAGGAAAACATAGTTCAGGAACCTGTACAGGCAGCATCGGCAAAACCGGCCCAGGATTATGAAAAGGAGCTGGAAGATCGGATCAGCCAGCTTTTAAAGTCAGTGGAAGGAGTGGGAAAAGTAGACGTAATGGTAGTTTTAAGTTCTTCCGGTGAAAAGGTTTTCCGCACAGACCGGTCTGAAAATACCAGTACCACCAAAGAAAAAGACGCTTCCGGCGGAGAAAGGGATGCAGTGAGCAGCCAGTTAGAAGAAAATACCGTTTTTTCCCAGTCTGCAGGCCAGAATACAGGAAACGGACCTTTGATCGAAAAAGAACTGTATCCGCAGATCTCCGGTATCGTGATCAGTGCCCAGGGAGGTGATCTGCCGTCGGTCCAGGCTGAAATTTCCCAGGCTATGGAAGCATTATTTGGACTGGAACCGCATAAAATAAAAGTGTTAAAGCGGGTGGAATAAAAAGGAGTGCGGCATATGAAGATCAGAAATATGAAGCAGGTTGGCGAGCGGGTAAAAGAGATAAAGATGAAGCGTCTGTTTCGGCGAAACCAGATCATTATCACTACATTGGCTGTGATGATCGCTGCTGCCGGGTATCTGAATTATGCAGGAAAAAGAGATCTGGAAGCAGGGGGACAGGTTGCGGATATGGGAAGCCTGGAGCTTTCAGATGAAGATCTGATGGCAGAAAATCTGGCAGCACAGTCAGAGACAGTCCAGGACATTTTAAGTCTGGACAATGATCCAAATGATACAGAGGTAGCTGAGGCACAGACAGAAGGAACGGATCTGGCCCAGGCCGGCAGTGAGAACGGTGAACAGTCAGGTATGGCGGATACAGAGGAGCAGACCACGGGAAATGATGCGCCTGCAGGCTATGAAAATCCGGGGGAAGCAGTCCTTACCAGCGGTATGAGCGTAGCAGATTACATAGCAGGAGTGCAGCTTAGCAGGGAACAGATCCGGGCTAAAAACAAGGAAACCTTAATGAGCCTAATCAACAGCACCAGCATTGATGAAGCAGCCAAGCAGCAGGCGATCCAGGATATGATCCGCCTTACGGAAATATCGGAAAAGGAAAACGCCGCAGAAACGCTGCTGATGGCAAAAGGATTTTCAGATCCTGTAGTCAGTATCACAGATGATAAAGTGGATGTGGTGATCCATGCTTCCTCTATTACAGACCCTGAAAGAGCCCAGATCGAGGACATTGTAAAACGTAAAGCAGAAGTAGGAGCCGATCAGATCATCATTACCCTGTTAAATATGGCAGACTAAAAAGAACTATACATATCCTGCGCGATTTGGTATAATAATGAGTAACAGTTTTATGATCACACAGAGCAGGAGGTAAGGGATTTTGGCAGAAGAAAGTCGCAGTACACATAAATTATATGAAAAAGACAAGATCGGTGAAGTACAGATCGCAGATGAAGTGGTAGCGATCATTGCAGGTCTTGCTGCTACCGAAGTAGAAGGCGTAGATTCCATGGCAGGAAATATCACCAACGAACTGGTTGGAAAGCTTGGCATGAAGAATTTAAGCAAGGGTGTAAAAGTGGATGTGACAGAAGAACACGTATCTGTGGATCTGTCTTTAAACATCCGTTATGGTTATAATATCCCTGCAGTCAGCGAGCAGGTTCAGGAAAAAGTAAGTTCCGCCATTGAAAATATGACCGGTCTTACTGTTCTTGATGTAAACATTAAGATCGCTGGCGTGAATATGGAAGAAAGCTAAAAGCATTTACGAAAGTGCGCCCTGCAGGTATGGAAGGAGGCTTCTTTACTTGCAGGGCCTTTTGTACATTTTTTGTTGTTTTTATGCACCGCCTTTGGTATAATCACAGGTAGTGGAAAAGAATTAAGAGAAAGAGGAAAAATGAAATGACCAGAAGAGAATTAAGAGAACATTGTTTTAAAATGCTGTTCTCTGTGGATTTTTATACAACCGGTGAAGAAGCCAAAGCACAGATGCAGCAGTATTTTCAGTCTCCAGAGGAGGATGATACAGCAGAAGACGGCAGCCTTCAGGTAGTGCATAAAGTAGCAGCCGGAGAAAAAGACAGAGAATATCTAAGTACAAGAACTGCTGATGTAGTGGATAAAATAGAAGAGATCGATGCCAAGATCGACGAAGTAGCAGCTGGCTGGAAGACAAAGCGTATGGGAAAGGTAGAACTTACCATCCTGCGCCTTGCTGTATATGAGATGCTTTATGACGATACCATTCCTGAGAAGGTGTCTGTCAATGAGGCAGTAGAGCTGGCGAAGAGATTCAGCGGTGGAGACAGTCCGTCCTTTATCAACGGGGTACTTGGAAAGATCGCACGCTCTGCAGACGGGGATGAGACGAAGTAAGTCAGTATATGCAGAACGGAGATATCAGGATGAAAAATGTCTATACGGTGAAGCAGGTTAATTCTTATATTAAGAATATGTTCA
>OLSF01002409.1_pt1 | contig 14600 bp, 10 predicted proteins | sample 1672301 | NCBI WGS metagenome assembly OLSF01 (sample SAMEA3136669, study PRJEB25190) | human gut metagenome | biome: human gut; feature: human-associated habitat; material: faeces | place: Austria | collected 2013
CGGGTAATACTTGTCCATTGTAAGGGCTGTAATGAATGGTTTCACCCTCGGCATTTATTTCGTAAAATGCTCGTGGAAAAAGAACCGACCGGTATAAACAGGAATAAAACGTACGCAAATTGTCGATGTCGTTGTCTTTAATTTCAATTTTGGATAATATTTCGTTCCAACGGTTCTTACCTTTTTCTTTTAAACGGTCGAAATCTCCATCGCCGAGTTCCTGCAAATTCAATTCCGCCTGCTCGAAACTGATGAAAGACGAGGCTACTCGTGCGTGTATTTGTTCTCCTTTGTGTGTGGAGAAACCGATAATACCGCCTGCATGGTTTCCTTCGATTTCGGTTTGGTTGGTCTTGATGGCATTGTCGAGAGCCACGGCGGTGAATTGAAACGGTTTGTCGAAAACAATGATAAAATAGTTCTTGAAATTTTCGGGAACGCCCCCCGAATTCCGGGTGGAATATCCGATGATTTTATTCTCTTCGGGTATGATTTTTATATAAGAGCCCTTGTCGAAAGCGTCGACGATAACATACGAATTTTGCTCCTCGGGAAATGTGAAGCGGAATAAAGAGGACCGTTCCGTTACCGTCATTTCTGTGGTGACATCATGGTCGGCCAAATATACTTTATAATAGTAAGGTTTAGCTATCTCGGCTTTATGAGAGAACCAACTGGCACGTTGGTTCTGTTCGAACACGACTCCTCCGGTTACCGGCATAAGGGAGAATTGCCCGTAATCGTTCATCCAGGGACTGGGTTGGTGGGTCTGTTTGAACCCTTTTATTTTGTCGGCATTGTATGTATATGTCCAACCGTCGCCCATATCTCCGGTTTGCGGAGTCCAGAAGTTCATACCCCACGGCATTGCAATAGCTGGATAGGTATTTCCGGTGGACAGTTCGAATTTCGATTGGGTCCCTGCGAGAGTGTTTACGTAATCTACGGGAGAATTGTTTGCGAGAACGGGTAGATAAAAAAAGATAGTGTTGATGAAGGATAATTTGAAAATGACAGAAAATTTGTTCATCTTATCAGGTGTTATGTTAATATGATCGGTTCGATGCACATTCATTCGTAAGAAATCATAACGAATCCTTATTTGGGGGTTATTAGTGGCGTGGAATAAAATATGGTTCAAATATACGCATAAGTGAGTGCACCGCCAAATTTATTTGACCTCTGCACTCACCTTTTGCTATCTTTAAGTTGAAACTCGAAGATACCTCCGCTCGGCAGAATAAAATTAAAGCGAGCTTTGTTTTGCTCTGCTCTCGCTTATATGTATCTTTGTTACTACGAAGATAGGATGCGGTTCGGCATAGCCAAGTCGGAAATGTGATTTCCATTTGTCTCTGCTCTCACCTTTCGCTATCTTTGCATAAGAGAGAGGGTATTTTTGATTTCTCTCGGAAAGAACTGGACTTGATATGAGCACACTTGCCGACGTTGTATTACCGCTGCCGTTATATAAATATTTTACGTATCGGATTCCTTCCGATTTGCAGGAGGCTTTGCAAATTGGCAGTCGGGTCGTAGTTCCTTTCGGCAGGAAAAAGTATTATACGGCTATTGTAGTTCGGTTGCACGATGTCATGCCACAGGGATACGAGGTGAAAGAGCTTATTTCGGTGCTTGACGAGCGTCCTGTTTTGCGCCGTCCCCAATTACAGTTCTGGGAATGGATCGCCGATTATTATCTCTGTTCGGTCGGCGATGTGTATAAAGCGGCGTTGCCTTCGGGATTGAAACTCGAAAGTGAAACGACGGTCACGTTGAATACGGATTTCGAGGAACCGGACGATAATCGTTTGAAAGAGCGCGAATGGATGCTGTTGGCGGCATTGGGCAAGAAGTCACGCATGACCGTGCAGGAACTCGAAAAGGAGAGCGGAATGCGCAATATTTTACCTACTTTGCGGGTGCTGCTCGAACGAGAGGCTGTTTTTATCTCCGAACAGTTGAAGACGAACTACCGTCCGAAGACGGAAACTTATATTCGTTTGACGTTCCAGCAAGGCGATGATGCGGCTTTGCGCCATGCGTTTGAATGCGTGAAGCAAGCCAAGAAGCAGGAGACGATGCTACTGTCGTTTCTCGATTTATCTTTGTTTATGCAAAAGGGAAAACTGAGAGAGGTTTCCCGGAAGAGCTTGCTCGATCGTTCGGGAGTGTCTTCGGCGGTTTTGGGTGCTATGGTCGAGAAGGGGCTGTTCGAACCGTATAAGAAAGAGATAAGTCGTTTCGAGACAGAGGTTTATACTGTTCAAGTGACTGCTCCGTTGAGCGATGCCCAACAAGTTGCATATCGGCAAATATCTGATTCATTTAAAGAGCATTCCGTCACGTTGTTGCATGGAGTCACATCGAGCGGGAAAACAGAGATTTATACTCATTTGATAGACCGTGTTCTGCACGAAGGCAGGCAGGTATTATACTTGGTTCCCGAAATAGCATTGACGACACAGTTGACGAATCGTTTACGCAAAATTTTCGGGGATAAATTGATGATTTATCATTCGAAGTTCTCGGATAACGAGCGGGTGGAGATTTGGAATACATTGCTCGACGACCATTCTCCCCGAATCGTTTTGGGTGTGCGGTCTTCCATTTTTCTGCCGTTCGGCGATTTGGGATTGGTAATTGTCGACGAGGAGCATGAAACTTCGTATAAGCAGTACGACCCGGCTCCCCGTTATCATGCTCGTAACGCTGCGATCGTTTTGGCTTCGATGCATGGGGCTAAGACTTTGTTGGGAACGGCTACCCCGGCTATCGAAACTTATTTCAATGCGAGGCAGGGGAAATATGGTTTGGTAGAATTGAAGAGCCGATTTAACGATGTGGAGTTACCTGAAATTATCCCGGTAGATGTGCGGGAGATGCGAAAAAAGAACCGTATGCGAGGGAATTTTACACCTGAATTGCTCAATCGCATGCAGGTTGCTTTGGACGGGGACGAGCAAGTTATTTTGTTTCAAAATCGGCGGGGATTCGCGCCCATGGTGGAATGTAAACAGTGTGCATGGGTTCCCAAGTGCGAACATTGCGATGTGAGTCTGACTTATCATAAGCGTTTTAATCAGCTGACTTGCCATTACTGCGGTTTTACGTATGAGATACCGAAAGTGTGTCCGGTTTGTGGACAGCCTACGATTGGGGTGATGGGTTTCGGAACGGAACGGATAGAGGAGGATATTGCTCAACATTTCCCGAATATACCGGTATCTCGTATGGATTTGGACACGACCCGTTCCCGTAGTGCTTATGAACAGATTATCGAAGATTTTTCAAAGAAAAAGAATAAAATCCTTATCGGCACACAAATGATTACGAAGGGATTGGACTTCGACCATGTAAGTGTAGTGGGCATTCTGAATGCCGATACTATGTTGAATTATCCGGATTTTCGTGCCTATGAGCGTGCTTTCCAGTTGATGGCGCAGGTGGCAGGGCGTGCCGGACGGAAGAATAAAAGGGGCAGGGTAGTGCTGCAGACCAAGAGCATTGAGCATCCCATCATCCCTCAGGTAATTGCCAATGACTACGAAGGCATGGTCGACGGACAGCTTGCCGAGCGGCAGATGTTTCATTATCCCCCTTATTATCGCCTCATATATGTGTATCTGAAGAACCGCAATGAGGCCCTGCTCGATTTGATGGCGCAGACTATGGCGGGCAAGCTGCGTGCCATCTTCGGCAATCGGGTGTTAGGGCCGGATAAACCGCCGGTGGCACGTGTGCAGACGCTGTTTATCCGCAAAATTGTAGTGAAGATTGAAACCAAAGCTCCTATGGCGCGTGTCCGCGAATTGTTGCTGCAGGTACAGAAGGAGATGATAATGGAAGACCGTTTCAAGTCGCTGATTGTATATTATGATGTAGACCCGATGTAGATAGCCGTAGTGCGGGTTGCGGAATGTTTAATATGTGTTTGAGTATGAAAGAGAAGAAAAAGATATTGTTTGTTTGCCTGGGCAACATTTGCCGTTCTTCTTCGGCGGAAGGGGTGATGAGGCATTTAATAGAAGAGGCTGGGCGTGAAGATGAGTTCGTTATTGACTCGGCAGGTATTCTTTCCTATCATCAGGGAGAGCTGCCCGACAGCAGGATGCGTGCCCATGCCGCCCGTCGGGGTTACAACCTGACGCACCGTTCCCGTCCGGTACGTACGGATGATTTCTATGAGTTCGATTTGATTATCGGAATGGATGACCGTAATATTGATGATTTGAAAGAGCGTGCCCCTTCTGTGGAAGCATGCGGAAAGATACATCGCATGACGGAATACTGTACTAAGTTTGCCCATGCCGATTACGTGCCCGACCCTTATTATGGCGGGGCCGAGGGGTTTGAATACGTACTCGATATATTGGAAGACGCCTGTGCCGGATTGCTCGGAGCGGTTGGCGAATAATCACCGCTCAATGCCTGTTGTCATGATAAAAACGCTTGTTGTCGTTGAGGCTGCACGTTGCATCCACTCCGGCCTGCTGCAACCGTTCGGCAATCTCATTCAGCTTCTTCCTTGAAACCCGGCCGATGTAGAAAAGACGGTAACGGTAGTCCTTGTCGAGCAATTCCATGACGTGGGTGAAAGTCTGCTCCCGGGCAAAATCGAAGTTGACCTTGCGCAGGTCTGTATACGGATAGCGGATTGTCCTGCCTGCACTGTGCACGGTGAGATTTTCGTTGTCCAGCGTCAGGTAGCAGAACCGGGTCATCAGCATGCAAATGAAGAAAAGGCTCAGTCCGAAGGACAGGATGGCCGGAATGAATCCCCACCATGCATCGATGCTGACGGAATAGTAACCCAATATCAGGAACATGAGGAATAATATGAAGAACCAAAACATATACAGCGAGGGACGCCGGTAAGTTTCCTCCGGGAGGGTTTCCATGCTCCGTTCGCGCGGAACATAGTTGGCAAAAGGCACTCCTTGCGACACCAGAAAACGGACGAGTGATGAAGGATGCCTGAAGGGAGGCATGTATATTACCTTATCCTGCTTTTCCTTTAGGTGGAATACGAATATTCCGGGGCCGTATTTGGCTTTTTCTGCCGGGACATCCTTATGCGCCTGCCGGGGGTATCGTTCCATGAAACTGAAACTTTCAATCTGATGCAGTTGAATCCGTTGGCTTTGCAACAGAAATTCCGCTCTTTGCTGTTCTTTGGTACTGATTTTCATAGGTCTTGCTTTTTAAGTTCCGGGTAACTGATGCGGGTGTGGTAGATGGTTTTCAATTTTTCTTTGAAAACGGCTTTTACCGTTGCTATGTCCTTGAACGTGACGGGGCACTCTCTGAAATAACCTTCCTCCACCTGCGAATCGATAATCTTGTCTACCAGGTTGCTGATGCTCTCTTCCGTATATTCGGGCAGGCTGCGCGAGGCTGCCTCTACGGAATCCGCCATCATCAGGATGGCTTGCTCCTTGCTGAAAGGGTTGGGACCGGGATAGGTGAATGACTCGTTGTCGGGTTCTTCGCCGGGATGCTCGTTTTTCCAGGATATGTAGAAGTATTTTGTCTTTCCCCTACCGTGGTGAGTAGTAATGAAATCCTTGATGACTTTAGGCAGGTTGTTCTTCTCGGCCAGTTTCAATCCGTCCGTTACATGTCCGATGACGACTTGCGCACTCTGTTCGTAACCGAGATTCTTGTGCGGATTGACACCGCCCGACTGGTTTTCGGTAAAGAATGCCGGATTCTCCATTTTGCCGATGTCATGGTATAAAGCGCCTGTACGCACCAACTGGCTGTTTGCGCCGATGCGGTTGGCTGCTTCGGCTGCGAGGTTGGCTACCTGCATGGAATGCTGGAATGTGCCGGGTACGGTTTCCGACATGCGCCGCAGCAAACTGTTGTTGATGTTGGACAATTCCACCAAAGTAACATTCGAAGTGAAGCCGAAGGTCTTTTCCACCAGGAAAAGCAACGGATACGTGAAAAGCAGCAACACGCCGTTTATCACGAAGTAGGTGTACATACTGCCGTTCAGTTTGGAAAGGTCGTTTTCCGTTATCAGCTCAAAAGCGAAATAAACGGCTGCATAAGTCAGAATCACCAGGATGGCCGTGCGGAACAACTGCGAGCGTTGCGATAATTCTCTCAAACTGAAAATCGCAACCAAACCTGCCGTTAGTTGCAGCAGGATGAACTCGTGCGGATAGCGCAGGCAGATGGAACAAATCAGTATTGTGACGACTTGTGTGAGAAAGGCTGTCCGTGAGTCGAGAAACACGCGGATAATGACGGGCAGCATGGCATAGGGAATGATGTATACGTTGAATATATTGTTTGTTACCATAACGGCCGTTACCACACAATAGAACATGATAAGGGTGAAAAGCAGCGCGAGGTTGCCTTTGCGGTTGTAATAATCTTTGCGGAAGAGGTCGAGATAAAGCATGAAGCACAATATGAAGATGCCGACGTACAGAATCTGTCCTGCCAGCATCAGTTGTTTCTGCCCGATGGACTCGCTGCGCTGGATGGACTCTTTGCGCAGGCTTTCGAGGATGTTGTAGGTTTCCCGGCTCACTATCTCGCCGCGGTCGATGATTTTCTGCCCGCTCAGTACGATGCCGTTTGCCCATGAATAGTTGTCGAGGATTTCTTCCTTGGCGGTCTCTGTCCGCCGGGCATCGTAGGTGAGGTTGGGAGAGAGGTATTCGTTGAGGGAACACTGCCGGAGTATGTTCGGGCGATAGTGTACGGTATCGGCCGTAAGCAGGTAGGCATATGCCTGCTTTACGGAGTAGAGTTTGTCGATGCTCCGTTGGTTGGCAAGCTTGTCGTCTACCACCATAACGGCAGATGTGCTGTCTTTGTGCAGCCGGGCAAGTTCTTCAGTGGAAAGGATGCCCGCCCGGTACACCTCGGATAGTATTTTTTCGATATGGCGGATGTAATCGGAAGAGGGCAGAATGTCGCGCAGATGAGTCTGATAGTCGTTCTTAAGTTTCTTGAGCGCCTCTTTCCCGGTGCTCTTGTCCAATTGGAAATAGGGTTGGAAAGCGGCCAGGATGCTGTCTTGTTCTTTTTTTACGACTTGGTCGTCCTTGTAGATGGGGAAGTCGAAGGTAGCCATCAGTTGCCCGTACTTCCAGGGTTTGTCAATGTCAAACTGGTAATTAAACTTACCGTCTCTCGGCAGGAAATAGACAATAACTCCCACCGTACCTATAAAAATAAGTGCCTTATATATCAAATCTCTGAACGAGAACTCTTTGTTTTTACTTTTGAAATAGTTCATATCGGTTGAAATTTTTGCGAAAAGTACAAAAAAAAACAATAGTATGGAAAAAAAGGTTTAATTTTGCCGTCTAATTTATTCATAAGTAAGATAGATTATGACAGAAAGAAAAGTCAGAGTCCGTTTTGCCCCGAGTCCTACGGGGGCGTTGCACATCGGTGGTGTGCGCACTGCGTTGTATAATTATCTCTTTGCCCGTCAGCATGGAGGAGATTTGATTTTCCGCATTGAGGATACCGATTCCAACCGGTTTGTGCCGGGGGCGGAAGAATATATATTGGAGTCTTTCAAGTGGTTGGGCATTCCTTTTGACGAGGGTGTCAGCTTTGGTGGAGAACATGGTCCGTACCGTCAGTCCGAACGCCGCGACATATACAAGAAGTATGTACAGGTGCTGCTGGATGCCGGCAAGGCATATATCGCTTTCGATACTCCGCAGGAGCTGGAAGCCAAGCGTGCGGAGATTGCCAATTTCCAGTACGACGCTTCTACGCGCATGCAGATGCGTAATTCGCTGACGATGCCCAAAGAGGAAGTGGACGCGCTGATTGCCGAAGGCAGGCAGTATGTGGTCCGTTTCAAGATAGAGCCGGACGAAGATGTGCATGTGAATGACTTGATACGTGGCGAGGTCGTGATAAACTCGTCTATCCTTGACGATAAGGTGCTTTACAAATCGGCGGACGAACTGCCTACTTATCACCTGGCAAATATTGTGGATGACCATTTGATGGAAGTTTCCCACGTTATCCGCGGTGAAGAGTGGCTGCCTTCCGCTCCGCTGCATGTGCTGCTGTACCGTGCTTTCGGTTGGGAAGATACGATGCCGGCGTTCGCACACCTGCCGCTGTTGCTGAAGCCCGAAGGTAACGGTAAGCTCAGCAAGCGCGACGGCGACCGTCTGGGCTTCCCGGTATTTCCGCTGGAATGGCACGACCCCAAGTCGGGCGAAGTGTCTTCGGGCTATCGCGAATCGGGCTATCTGCCGGAAGCTGTTATCAATTTCCTTGCCTTGCTGGGCTGGAACCCGGGTAACGACCAGGAACTGATGTCGATGGATGAACTTGTAAAACTGTTCAATCTGAGCCATTGCAGCAAATCGGGTGCTAAGTTCGACTATAAGAAAGGTATCTGGTTTAACCATGAATATATTCTTCAGAAATCGGACGAGGAGCTTGCGGAACTTTTCAAGCCGGTACTGAAAGAGCACGGTGTAGACCTTGGTGCATACAGCGATGCGTTCCTTACTACGGTAGTCTCCCTGGTAAAGGGCCGCGTCAACTTCGTGAAAGAACTGTGGGATCAGGTACGTTTCTTCTTTGTTGCTCCTGAGCAGTATGCCGAGAAGGATGTGAAGAAACGTTGGTCGGAAGATACTCCGCGCATCATGACGGAATTGATGGAAGTGCTTCGGGGCATTGGAGATTTCTCCTCTAAACCGTCGGAAGATGTAGTTATCGGCTGGATTACGGAGAAAGGATATCACATGGGTAATGTGATGAATGCTTTCCGGCTGGCTGTGGTAGGAGAGTGTAAAGGACCGCACATGTTCGATATTACCGCATTGTTGGGCAAAGAAGAGACGCTTGCCCGCATACAGCGTGCCATCGACGTTCTGAAATAAGTTGAAGCGGAGAAAAGTATGTTTTATAATTTAGCAATAATACTCTATGATATTGCGGTGCACCTGGTGGCTCCTTTCAGCCGTAAACCGCGGAAGATGATGAAGGGGCACTGGGTCGTGTACGAACTTCTTCGGCAGCAGCTGGAGAAGGATGCGCGTTATATCTGGTTTCACGCTGCCTCTTTGGGAGAGTTTGAACAGGGACGCCCGCTGATTGAGAAGATACGTGCCAAATATCCGGATTATCGTATTTTGCTGACATTCTTTTCGCCGTCGGGCTATGAAGTGCGCAAGAACTACCGGGGGGCGGATATCGTGTGTTATCTGCCTTTCGACAAACCGCGCAATGTGAGGAAGTTTCTTGACCTGGTGAATCCCTGCATGGCGTTTTTTATCAAGTATGAGTTTTGGAAGAACTACCTGGATGAGTTGCATAAGCGCCGCATCCCCGTTTATAGCGTGTCTTCCATCTTTCGCCGCGGGCAGATTTTCTTTAAATGGTACGGCGGTACGTATAGGAATGTGCTGCGCAACTTCGACCACATCTTCGTGCAGAACGAGCGCTCCAAGCGTTATCTGGCGAAGATTGGCATCAACCGGGTGACTGTGGTGGGGGATACCCGTTTTGACCGCGTGCTTCAAATTCGGGAAGAGGCTAAAGACTTGCCTTTGGTTGAGTTGTTCAAGAACAATACGATGACTTTTGTTGCCGGAAGTTCCTGGCAGCCCGACGAGGATTTGTTTATCGAATATTTTAATCAGCATCCGGAAGTAAAGCTGATTATCGCTCCGCATGTAATCGACGAAAATCATTTGGTAGAGATAATCCGTAAGCTGAAGCGTCCGTATGTGCGTTATACCCGTGCCGACGAAAAGAATGTCCGTAAGGCGGATTGCCTGATAATAGACTGCTTCGGCCTGCTTTCCTCCATCTATCGCTATGGAGAGATTGCCTATATCGGCGGCGGGTTCGGAGTGGGTATCCATAATACGTTGGAAGCTGCCGTATATGGCATTCCGGTAATTTTTGGGCCGAAGTACCAGAAATTTCAGGAAGCCGTTCAGCTCCTGGAGGCAAAAGGCGGGTTCTCTGTCAAGAGTTATGAAGAACTGAAAGCGTTGCTCGACCGTATGCTGGAAGATGAAAGCTTCTTGCGCGAGACCGGTACGAATGCGGGGACTTATGTAACCGGTAATGCCGGAGCAACGGACAAAGTTTTGGGTATGATAAACTTTTAGACTGTTGAAGAGGTTGCCAAAGACCTCTTTCCATAAAAAATATGAGGGGTTGCCAAAACTAAAACGAGACTCTGAAAAGTTACAGACTGTAATTATAACCTCTAAAAGGGTCGTATCAAACTCCGTTTTGAGAGTAATGATACGACCCTTTTTCTTTAGTCTTTTAGGATGTGCTAATTTCAAGTTAAAAGTTTGTCTTCTCAAAGAATGAGTTGTGACGCCTTCATTTTTCCTATATGTAGGCAGTCTCCTTTTTAGAGGCAGCCGATACCTTTACTCCTTGTACCAGCTTGAGTACATCAGGTAGTTGTGTGCAATCTTCTGGTTTAGTTCTTTTGCCTGTTCGGGATCTACCTTTTTAATGAATTTGGCAGGTACGCCACCCCAGATGCTTCCCGGTTCTATTACGGTGTTGCTAAGTACCAATGAGCCGGCGGCTACAATGGCGCCTTCGCCTACTACGGCATGGTCCAGAATGGTAGACCCCATGCCTATAAGTGCATAATCCCTGATTGCAGCTCCGTGGATGGTTACATTGTGACCTACGGATACATGGTCGCCTATTTCAATGGTGGACTTCTCGTATAAGGTGTGCAGTACGCTTCCGTCTTGGATGTTTACACCGTTTCCGATGCGGATGGAGTTGACATCTCCGCGCAGCACGGTACTGAACCAGATGCTGCAATCCCGTCCCATTTTTACATCTCCGATGATAGTAGCGTTATCTGCTAAAAAACAATTCTCTCCGATTTCCGGAGTGAAACCTCTTACTGATTTTATTAGTGCCATTTTTTCTGTTGGTTATCGGTTAATAATTAATGGTTTACATGCTTCTTTCAGCCACTCTTTTTCATCATTATCTAAGTCGGGAGATAGCTTTTCGTATACAACTCGATGGTATTCGTTCAGCCATTCGATTTCTTCGGCAGTCAGCAATTCCTTGATGATTCCTTTCCGGCAGATAGGACAGAGCGTGATGGTCTCGAACTTCAGATAATTGCCGAACATGCCTTCGCCGGCAGGAACTGTCAGTAACAGGTTTTCGGTGCGGATGCCGTGGCTTCCGGCCTTGTACACGCCTGGTTCGTTGGAAGTGACCATACCCGGTTGCAAGGGAATGGGATTCTCGTTCATTCGGATGCTCTGCGGCCCTTCGTGTACATTGAGGAAATGTCCCACTCCGTGGCCGGTTCCATGCAGATAATTCATGTGCTGCTTCCATATCGGGAGGCGTGCCAATACGTCCAGTTGCGCTCCGCGGGTGCCTTCAGGGAATACCGCCGTTGCCAGTGCGATATGGCCTTTCAATATTAAGGTGTAATCGGTTTTCTCTTCCTCCGTCAGGTTGCCAAGTGCGATGGTACGGGTTATATCTGTCGTTCCGTCCAGATATTGGGCTCCGGAGTCCAGTAAAAGAAAGCCTTCCGGTTTCAGTGTTACATCCGTTTCGGGAGTGGCTTCATAGTGGACTATGGCTCCATGTTCTTTATAACCGGCAATCGTATCAAAGCTTTCGCCCATGTAAAGTGGTTGTGCTGCCCGAAAAGCATGCAGTTTCCTGTCTATACTGATTTCTGTTTCCCGACCTGTAGGGACGGCATCTTCCAGCCACTTCAGAAATTTGACCAATGCCACTCCGTCTCTTTGCATAGCCGTATGGATGCCGGCTATCTCCTGTTTGTTGCGGATGGCTTTCAGTAGAGTTACGGGGGATGTGCCGCCGATTATCCGGCATTGCGGATTGATTGCCGAGTAGATGGCGTAATTTGTTTTGGCGGAATCTGCCAGTATGCTTCTTGCAGGGAAGTGGTTAAGGTAATCTTCTATTTCTTCATATGTATGTACGGAGATGCCATTAACGTTAAAATAGGAAGTTAGCTCTGCTGTGACTTTTTGCGGTTGGATGAAATAATGCACTGCGTTTTTCTCTATCAGCAGGTAGCTGATAACAACCGGGTTGCAGTGTACGTCATTCCCTCGAATGTTGAGCAGCCAGGCTATTTCATCCAGTGCCGACAATAGCAAAGACTCGGCACCGTTTGCGTCCATTTCTTTTCGGACGGCTGCAAGTTTCTCCGTAAAGCTCCTGCCGGCATATTGTGTGTCGTGAATAAACGCGGGAGACAATGGCATTGCAGGGCGGTCTTTCCATAACAGTTGCAGGGGGTCGGCAACGCTTTTTACATGAATACCGCTCTTTCTCAATGCTTCTTGCAGATGCTCCACTTCTTTGGCCGAGAACATTTTTCCGTCTATTCCTACAATGTCTCCCTCTTGCAGGCGTGAGTTCAAGAATGCCGGAATACTTGGCGTTTCAGGCAACATCTCTTTGTATAATGTGATTTCAGTTCCTTCTATCTGCCGGGCGGCTTGCAGGAAATAACGGGAGTCGGTCCATAAACCGGCCTCTTCTGCTGTTATAACTACCGTGCCGGCTGAACCTGTAAATCCGGAAATCCATTCCCGCGACTGCCAGTGGGGAGCTACGTACTCGCTGAGGTGAGGGTCTGTGCTTGGAATGATGAATGCCTGTATGTTTTCTTGGGCAATGTGTGTCCGCAAGGCGGCAATACGTTCATTAATTATTAAATTCATACTGTATAAGGTGTTGATAAGCGTTTTCAAAGATACTCACTTTACTTGTATTACATGGAGTAATTTCTGTTATTTTATCTATTGTTGCTTCTGTAAGTGAAATCTTATCTGCGGGCAGTTTTGATAACTGTCAGTAAGAAAGGCAGGTATTTTATGTTAGGATTGTCGATTTTTTTGTCGAAAGTTTTGTGAATAAAGAAAGTATGTGTAATTTTGCCGCTCAATTTAATCGTGAGATTTTATAAACCATTTAAATTTTAAAAACAAAAAAATGATTGTAGTACCTGTAAAAGAAGGCGAAAACATTGAAAAAGCGCTGAAGAAATTTAAAAGAAAATTTGAAAAGACTGGTATCGTTAAAGAGTTGAGAAGCAGACAGCAGTTTGATAAACCGTCTGTGACTAAAAGACTTAAGAAAGAGCGTGCAGTTTACGTTCAGCAACTTCAACAAGTAGAAGATTAATAATTCGTAATTTCCTTTGAATTATTGAATTCTTTTTCATACATTCGTTGCATGATTTAGATGTAACGATATGCTGTTGACAGATTCTTTTCTCGACTATCTTCTGTATGAACGGAATTATTCTGAAGGTACTGTAAGGTATTACCGGACGGATATTCTTGAGTTGCAGGAGTTTGGTGAGAAACTGTTGGGAGATTTAGCCCCGTCGGATGTAGGCGCGGATCTTGTTCGTGAATGGATTGTTTCCCTGATGGATAAAGGTTATGCACCTAATACGGTGAATCGAAAGTTGAGTTCTGTCCGGACATATTACAAGTATCTTTTAAAGAAAGGATTGGTGGCGGCAGATCCGTTACGGAGAGTAACAGGGCCGAAAAAAAAGAAACCGCTTCCTGTCTTTCTGAGAGAAGGTGAAGTGGATAGGTTGTTGGATGATGTCGACTTTGGAGAAAGGTTTGAAGGGTATCGCGACCGTTTGATTATCGAAATGTTTTATACGACAGGTATGAGGCTTTCGGAATTGATAGGACTGGATGATAAGGATGTTGATTTTTCTGCTTCTCTTATCAAAGTGACCGGAAAACGGAATAAGCAACGTCTGATACCTTTTGATAAAGAATTGGGGCGTTCCATGCAGGAATATGTCAATGTGCGGAATCAAGCATTGCCGGTTCGTTCGGATGCTTTTTTTGTCCGAAAGAATGGAGAAAGGCTTGGCCGCGGTATCGTAGCATATATTGTGAGACGAAACCTGTCAAAGGTAGTAACTGTAAAAAAAAGAAGTCCGCATGTGCTGAGGCATACCTTTGCAACGGCTATGCTGAACAATGGCGCTGATTTGAGCTCGATAAAAGAGCTGTTGGGGCATGAAAGTTTGGCGACTACGGAAGTTTATACGCATACTACTTTTGAAGAGCTTAAAAAAGTGTATAATCAGGCTCATCCTCGAGCCTAAAAAAAGGAGGTAAGTATGATAGTTAGAATTCAATCGATTCACTTTGATGCGTCAGAGCAGTTGCAGGCTTTTATTCAGAAGAAAGCTGCTAAATTGGAGAAATTTTACGATGATATAGAGAAAGTAGAGGTGTCATTAAAGGTAGTTAAGCCGGAAACAGCCGAAAATAAAGAAGCCGGGGTGAAAGTTTTGGTTCCCAATGGCGAGCTTTATGCGAATAAGGTTTGTGATACGTTTGAAGAAGCAGTGGATCTTTGTCTGGAAGCTTTGGAAAAACAGCTGGTTAAATACAAGGAAAAACAACGAAGTAAATAAAAATCCGCTTAAAATTTTGCGGGTAAAAAATAAATGTCTAAATTTGCAGCCGTTTCGCTCGCACTGGAACGTTACGGTTGCATTTTTTAAGCCTGCCTCTTTAGCTCAGTTGGCCAGAGCACGTGATTTGTAATCTCGGGGTCGTTGG